>Ga0247610_10008796_pt1 | contig 10229 bp, 4 predicted proteins | sample 174DNAGHGhighgp2_FD_193483 | JGI IMG/M metagenome (GOLD analysis project Ga0247610, IMG submission 193483) | Sheep rumen microbial communities from Palmerston North, Manawatu-Wanganui, New Zealand - 1742 DNA GHGhigh gp2 | ecosystem: Host-associated > Mammals > Digestive system > Stomach > Rumen ... | reverse complement strand
GAGCAGCGGAGGTCTGAAAGTGGAGATCTCTAATCTCGGCGCGAAGATCACCAAACTGCTCGTTGCTAACCGCAAAGGGGAAGTCAAGGACATTGTTCTTGGCTTCCGCACTGCGGACGAATGGCGGACCAAAGAGACCTATTTCAACGCTATCTGCGGCCGTGTCGCCAACCGCATCAAAGACGGCAAGTTCACTCTGGAGGGCAAACAATTCCAACTGCCCATCAACAACGGGTCGAACAGCCTGCACGGCGGTTTGGAAGGATTCAACGCCAAGATATGGGAAGTGGTGGAGCAAAGTCTCTTTGAGATTAAACTGCACTATCGCTCGAAGGACGGAGAGGAAGGTTATCCCGGCAATCTGGACGTTTGGGTCACTTATACGGCGACGAAAGACAACCGTCTCGTTATTCATTACGAGGCAAAGACCGACACGCCTACGATTGTAGCGATGACGAACCATGCCTATTTCAACCTCGCGGGTGAAGACAGCGGACGAGTGGATGAGCATGTGCTGCAAGTTTTCGCGGACAACTATACACCCTTTGATGATACCGCATGTCCGACCGGCGAGATTCTTCCGGTAGAAGGAACTCCTATGGATTTCCGGCAGCCGACACGTATTGGAGACCGAATTAACAATCCGTTCTTTGCTCCTGGCAAGGGCATTGATAACAACTGGTGTTTGTGTGAGGGCGACGCGCATAAAGAGCTGCGTCACGCGGCGACCCTTCAGGCAGACGGAAGAACCATGGAGTGTTGGACGACGATGAAAGGGCTGCAAGTCTATACCGGTAACTGGATAGAGAAGAACGAAGGAAAAAGCGGATATATGTACGACGAGCAACATGCCGTATGTCTGGAAGCCCAACAATGGCCCGACAGTGTGAATCATAAGAATTTTCCATGCGTAGAATTGAAGCCCGGTGAGAAATTAGACGAGACTACTGAATACCGATTCGTATGAAAAAAAGCATCTACATGTTGCTGCTGAGCGGCATTGTTTTATGTGCGTGTACCCCAAAACAGCCCGTTCGAACGGACACATTACTGCGGCAATGGCAATTCACGCAAGACACAACAGCCAACCCCTCATGGCAAACAGTCACTATTCCGCATGATTGGGCCATCAGCGGTCCTTTTGACCGTGCGAACGACTTACAAGAAGTCATCGTAGTACAGAACGGAGAGAACGAGCCGACATGGAAAACCGGACGAAGCGGTGGTTTGCCATGGATGGGTAAAGGACATTATCACACCCGTGTGGCAGTAAACAAAGACAAGTTCTACACGGTAGTGTTTGATGGTGCAATGAGCCACGCCGATGTGTATATTAACGGAGAGGAGATGGTTTATTGGCCATACGGATACAACACGTTCGATTGTTATATTCTGCCGCATCTTATTACCGGTGACAGCGTGGATATCGATGTCTATCTGGAGAACAAACCCCAGCAAAGCCGTTGGTATCCGGGAGCCGGTTTATATCGTAATGTACATCTTGTGGAGAGTCACCCCATACATGTGCCGACCTTCGGAGTACTGGTACGCACACCGGAGGTAACCCCTCAATGCGCGCAAGTCAGCATTGAAGTAGAGTTACTCAACGGCGTGGATGAGAGGAGCGCAGAAGAGATGGAGGTGGACATCACGACTGACATTCTATACAAAGGAAAAACAGTTGCGACTATTCATGGTCAGCAAGGCTTGACGGAAGTGAAAGAGCCCAAACTATGGAGTCCCGAGACGCCTTATTTATATACCGCACGTACACGTGTGAGCAAATATGACAAGGTGTTGGACGAAGTGGAGACACGTTTCGGAATCCGCAGTATTTCCTATACGAAAGAAAACGGTTTTCGGTTGAACGGCAAGACACGCAAGTTCAAAGGTGTTTGTCTGCACCATGACTTGGGACCATTGGGATCGGCGGTACACAAAGATGCGATGCGTCACCAATTAGCGATGCTCAAAGAAATGGGTTGTGATGCTATCCGGACGAGTCATAACATGCCCGCACCGGAACTCGTGGAACTATGCGACGAGATGGGTATGATGATGATGATTGAGCCTTTTGACGTATGGAATTGGGGAAAAACGGACAATGACTACCATGTGGAGTTCGACGACTGGTGGAAATGGGACATCACCAATATGGTAAAACATTATCGCAATAACGCGAGCGTAATGATGTGGTCCAGCGGGAACGAAGTATGGAACCAAGTGTTGCCGGACGGGATTGCGATAGTAACGCAGTTACAAAACTTATTCCATGAGTTAGACCCAACCCGTCCTGTGACAAATGGTATGGATCAGGCAATGCATGTCATACACAACGGTTTCGGCGCTGCGGTAGAAATACCAGGATTCAATTATCGTACCAGCAGGTATGAAGAAGGCTATGAGAACCTGCCACAGAAGATGATTCTTGGTAGTGAGACAGCGAGCACGGTATCCAGCCGGGGCGTGTATAAGATTCCTGTCATCATTCAGCCGGATAAACTCTATGATGACAACCAGTCTTCGGGCTACGATGTCGAGTATTGCGCATGGTCGGGATTACCTGAGCAGGATTTTCAGTTGCAAGATGACTATGATTGGACGCTCGGACAGTTCGTTTGGACGGGTTTTGATTATTTAGGCGAACCTTCGCCATACGACACGGACGCTTGGCCGAGCCACAGCAGTTATTTTGGCATCATTGACTTGGCTTCGCTCCCAAAAGACCGGTACTGGCTATATAGGAGTCAATGGAACGAAGAGCAACCGACGCTGCATGTGCTACCACATTGGAACTGGAGCGAAGGTGACACGGTTCCTGTTTTCTGCTATACGAGTTATCCGGAGGCAGAGTTGTTCGTTAACGGCAAGAGTTACGGCATACTGCGCCATGCGACTGCCAAAGAGACCCAAAAACTGTCACATGGAGACCTCTCCCCAACCCTCTCTCAAGGAGAGAGAATAGCGCGCGTTAGTGCGATGCCTAAGGTAGGACAATTTGAAGTGCCGGTTTGGGGTTCTGCGCCAAGACCTGAGTTACTGCCAAGATACCGTTTGATGTGGTTTGATGTACCGTTTGAAGCCGGTGAGATAACCGTTGTGGCATATAACGAGAATGGTAAAGAAGTAGCACGCGAAACGGTCTGGACTGCCGAAGAACCGGATCACTTGGAGGTCATTTGGGCGAATGAGAATGAGAACCCTGAAGAGCTTTGTTATTATACCGTGCGTGTAGTGGACAAGAATGGGATTCTTTGTCCTTTAGCAGATAATTTGATTGAATATAAAGGCGAAGGATTTGTAGCCGCTGCGAACGGCAATGCAGCATGTTTGGACAGGTTTGTAGAACCGAGAATGCACACGTTTGCAGGGCAATGCACGTTCATACTGAGGAAAGGTTGGAAGGGAGAGTTTATCTTAGAGAAATAGGGAACTAGGGTTCTAGGAAACTAGGAGCCTAGGGTTTTAGGAAACTTGAGATAAAAAAATAGCCTGGGGAATGCCCAGGCTATTTGATTTAAGCGGACTACATGAGTAGTCTGCCGTGGTTGAGTTCACCATTATTGACCGCAAACCGTCCAACGATATTTCTCACCGTCAGAGAAGTCGAACTCGAAGTTGAGGTCAGAGCCTAAGCGCTCGTCACCACAGTCATTCCAAGTATCATCTTCCGGGGTATAGTACTGGATTTGGTTGGTCCACTCAGTGTTACCAGCCTCACGAACTTTGATCTTGCAGCCTTCCCATGCGTGGATAGTTGCTTTGTAAACGTCACCGTCCTTGGTCAGAGCAGTACCTGCCCAGTTGTCGAAGTCACCGATGATCTCCGGTACAGAAGGAGCACATGTCGGAACCTTAACGGTAATGTTGTAGTCGTGCTCAACTTTTACTTCGCACTCAGAGTTCTGCCAGTTAGTCATGCTCAGATAGAGAAGACCACCGTTAGCAGAGAAGTCCTTGCATTGACCACCGTCAATAGTCGGCTCAATGTTCGAGAAGTTGCAGCTGTGGATAGCTACACCCTCAGCCTGGCCTTGCCAGCTGCCATCGTTAGCATAAATCAAGCAAACCTTGAACTGCAGTGCGTCTGTGCACGGAATCAGTACTTTGTACCAGTTAGCATAACCCTCAACCGGAGCGAACTTGTAGATAGCGCCGTCCACCGGAGTCTGTGCACCATCCTCACCGAGGTAGGTGTTCTCATTCGACCATGTTTCACCGTCGAGCGTACCCTTCAAAGCGATGCCGTGACATTCAGAGCCAGCAGGAATCTCAATAACGACGAGCAATTTGCCATTCTCCGGAGCATCCAGATCCGGAGCACCACCGGTTTGACCGCCTGCGGTTACAGTAACGTCAACAGTAGCAGAAGCCTTACCTACAGTAGCCTTTACAGCGGAGCTACCCTCTGCTACAGCGGTAATAGTACCCTGAGCGTCAACAGTAGCTACAGCCTCGTTAGAGGAAGTCCAAGTGATGTCACCTGAAGCCTTCTCTACAGGAACAGTGTAAGTCTGACCAACCGTCAGAGAAGCCTTGTTCAGTTTGAGTTTGATTACATCATTACTCTCATTCTTACAAGCAGAGAATGCAACAAGCGTTACAACTGCCATCATGGCAGCAAAAATCTTGTTTAATTTCATAATCTAAATTTTAAGTTAATTAATGTTGATTTGTTGTTAAATATCATCCTTTATGATGAATTTCATAACTTAATATCCCGGGTTCTGAACGAGGTTGGGGTTAACCACCATCTCTGTTTCAGGAATAGGATAGAGTGCGTAATGCGCATCAATGGATACTGCTTCCGTATTCCAAGCATCGGGGGAATCAAAGGACTTCTTTCCTTCGCCTCCACGGCCTTCCCAGTGACGGGTAGCTTTGTCGCCTACAAATTGTCCCCAACGAATGAGGTCAATACGGCGGCGTCCCTCATGATAGAACTCGCGAAGCCACTCGTCCAACATCTCGTCATCCGTGATAGCCGGCAGCGGAGTAGCGTGCGCACGGTTACGAACGGTGTTGATATCATCGAGCGCCTCTGATTTATTTTGACGATAGCGAGCCTCTGCGCGGGTGAGGAATGCCTCTGCAGCACGCATCAAAGGAACATCCGTGTCTGTATATTTGGAGTCATGACGCGGCGAAGCGTGATCGTCATTGAGCGGGTGAAGCGTAGCATCAAACTCTGTGGAATAGAAGTTAGTCCATTTGCAAATTCCCCAGCAGTCATCGAAACCGGAACCGCTTGCAGGTACATTACCCAGGAATGATTTTGCATTCACTGTGCTATCCGCAGGATTGATATTCGAAGCAGAGAACATGGCTCGGTCGTCACCTGCGATAGCCGGCATGTCGAATTCATCAGCAGCACCGCCGAGTGCCTCTATCTCTGCCGGAGTCTTACCCTGGAAGTTACCGAACTTGGCAATCAGTTCAGGGCTTGAACGCCAGCAACCCCAGCTGTTATCCGAAGTACCGCAGGGGTTCATCTTGTTGCTACGACAAGCACTAATGGCATACTGTGATCCTGCGTAAGTACGAGCCTCTACGCCATCACAAGCAGCGAGAAGCACCATCTCATCTGCAGCCACCTTGTCGTTATCGCCCATGAAGATCTGTGCATAAACAGGGTGCAGGGTCGGGAAATCCTCAATTACCTTGGTAGCCGCCTCTTCTGCTTTAGCCCATTGCGGTGTACCGGTATAAACCTCTGCATTGAGGTAGATACGCGCGAGAAGCATGTAAGCAGCCGGCTTGGAGATACGATAAATGGTTGTAGCACCTTTGTCGTTAAGATCCTGAAGGAAACCATGATCAGCATCACCTGTCACCTTATAAGAAGTGAGAGGTTCACCCGTCTTATGATTGATATAGGTCTTTCCTGTGTGACCATTCTCTATCTCATCGACAAGCCACTCATAAAGGCTGGCGCGGTCGATCTGCTCCGGGTTAGCCGTAGAAGGTTTAACCGTAAATGGCACATTACCGAACATATCCAACAGGTAGTAGTAGTTGAAGGCACGGATGAAGCGTACTTCAGCACGGCGATGGATCATCTCCGGGTCCGTAGTACCTTCCGTCATGTCCAGATAAAGGTTTGCCATTGTCACACCGTAGTTAAGACGGTTATAGAGGATGGATACAAACTGGTTGGCAGAAGTCCATGAAATCAACAGCAGATCCGAAGTACCAGCATCGTTACGCCAAGTCCACCAACCGGCATCGGTCGGATACTCGTTGAGCACACACATGGTACGATAGAAACCGCTATAACCTTCGTCATCAGCGATTACATCCATATTTCCATCTCCTTGTCCCGTTTGAACAAACGAGCAATAGAGTTTCGCAAATAATGAATTCAGCACTTGCTCCTTGTTCTCAGAAGTAACCTGAGTAGAGTTAGGATCAATGGGTTCCAAATTCATGCACGCAGTAAACGCCAATGCTAACGATGCTGCGAGAAATAATTTGATACTATTGTTTTTCATAATTGTAAATTATTAGCCGTGCAACATTAGAAATTCAGTGACAGACCAACCACTGTAGTCATACAGCGCGGATAGATATTCGTATCACGTCCACTCGGGATTTCCGGATCAAGACCCTTGTATGCAGTCACTACGAACGGATTGGAAACCGTGCAGTAAACACGTCCGTTAACTTTGTTATTCTTCGGAGCGAAGGAGTAATCGAGGGTAATGTTATCGCAGCGGAGGAACGAAGCGTTCTGAACGAAATAGGTAGTCAACATACCGTTCGTTTCGTTACGGATCTGATAGTTGTCCGTATAGTACGAATTATATGCGTTTCTACTGAGGTTGTGATAACCATCAAACTTGGCATCATAGATAGAGGTCATGTACTGCATCTGATCCTGAAGTGCCGAGTTGTACACATAGTTACCAATGTTAGCGTGGAACGCGATACCGAGGTCAACTCCGTAGAACTGGAACTTGGTATTGAAGCCCATCGTAACAGGGGCAGCAGGGCTATGATAGAAGATTTTGTCTTTCTCTGCCGTGATCTCGTAACCCGGGTCAGAAGGCAGGAGGTCCGGATGATCCTGATCAATCAGATAATACTGTCCGGTATTCGGATCAATTTTTGTATCATAGACATAGAAAGAAGAAATCGGTTGTCCTACAGCGTGTGCCTGAACCAAGACACCATTACCTACGCCAGAGTTAGCATCCGGTACAGGAGTGTTGTCATCGTAACCGTAGAGGTTGCGGATTCTATTATCATTCCAAGCCACATTATAGCCAATGTCCCATTTGAAATTCTTCATATCAATAGCTACCGCATTGATAGCAAACTCCACACCTTGGTTGGTCAACGAACCTACGTTCATCAAAGCCTTTGTCTTGAAGTTGGTTCCTGCAGGAACAATAACATAGTTGATCAAATCGTTGGTGACACGATAGTAGTAGTCCAAGCTACCTGAAATACGGTTATTGAGGAAAGCATAGTCGATACCTACGTTGTAGGTAGTAGTTTTCTCCCAAGTAAGATCAGGGTTATAAACTTTCGGGCGGAAAGTAGGATAATACACATATCCGTCTTGACCTATTCTATAATCCTCTTCAACAACGAGTTTGGACAGATCTACCTCTGTAGCCAGTTCACCAAGAGTGGACCATGAGCCAAGCTTACTCTTCTCATACTCAGCCAAATACTGGAACGCCTCCGACACATTCTGCTGACCGGTGATACCATAACCGAGACGGAGCTTGAGGTCATTGAGCCAGTTGACATCCTTGAGGAAGGTCTCTTTGATCTTCCAACCGAGCGCAACAGACGGGAAGAGACCCCAACGGTGTTGCGGAGCGAAACGCGACGAACCATCGGCACGGAGTGTAACGGTAGCCATTACCTGATTCCATCCTACCCAGTTAGCACGGCCGAAGAACGAGAGGAGTGCAGATTGCGTACCACGAGGCACTTCCTTGAAATCCTTCTGCGTGTTGCGGAGATTGGGATCATTATTCGTATTCGGATACATTCTCCACTCCTGATAGTTGCTTACGCGGTGGAACTTCTGGTACTCACCTCCGACCATTACATCGAAATGCTGATTTTCCGTAAAGTCCTTATAGTACTGCGCATACGCGTTGAAGGAGAGGTTGTATTTCGATTCCTCATCAATAGAGTTAAATCCGTAATAGTTGTTATCCGAGTTTTGGATCAGCGGGCTAATTGTGTTTTTCTGCTTACCATACGAATAGTCCGCACCAAAGTTTGCATGGAGACGGAGGTCTTCGAAACCGTGGATTTTATAATCTACCTCCAGGTTACCAACGAATGCACCGGAATTAGCACGGTTATTGGTGTAGTTGAGCAAACTCATCGGGTTGTGGGGAGATTGCGAGTTCTGCTGGTATGCCCACTCAGAGTCGTTCAATGCAGCCCCCGGTTGAGCAAAACCGAAATAGCCGCCGAAGATCTGATCAAGAACGGTCTGGCTTGCGCCCAGGGTAGTACCAGTAAGATAGCCGGTAGCTTCACCCTTAACAGGGAGAGTCGGATCAAAGGAAACCGCCTCGCCTACGACGCCCGGAGCATAACGGTTGAAGATATACATTCCCTTCGCATTGAGGTTGAAGGTCAAGTGCTTATCCAAGAAAGTCGGGTTGAGGTTGATAGAAGCGGTAACGCGCTGCATGTTAGAGGTTTTGATAATACCGTTCTGGTCGGTATAACCAACAGAAACGCGGTACGGCATGTTCTTGGTACCACCCATCAAAGAGATGTTATGGTCGGTAGAAATAGCCGTGCGATAAATCTGGCGTTGCCAGTCTGTATTCGCATCACCGAGATAGTTAAGCACTTTCGGACGATAGGTAGCGGGGTTCATCACCTGATCATTATACAGATCCTGCGCATATAAACGGAGATCTTCAGCAGACATCACATCTACTGTTTGGAGCAGTGTACCGAAGGAAACGTTACCGTTGTAGGAGACTTTGAGTTTCTGGTTAGCCGTACCTTTCTTGGTAGTAATGATGATGACACCGTTGGAAGCACGCGAACCATAGATAGCGGTAGCGGAAGCATCCTTGAGGACGGTAAACGACTCAATATCATTCGGGTTAACCATAGAGAGCGGGTTAGCCACGCCCTTGACACCATCATTATCCATAGCGAGTCCGTCAATGACGATCAACGGGGCATTAGAGGCAGACATAGATGATCCACCACGAATACGGATCGTAGCGCCACCACCAGGGGTACCGTCGTTCGAAGTGACAGCGACACCGGCGATTTTACCGGACAACATGTCGGTAGCGGTCGTTTGGAGACCTTTGTTCATGTCATCGGGTTTGATGGCGGTAACGGAACCGGTAGCGTCGTTTTTCTTAACGACACCGTAGCCGACAACCACCACTTCGTCCAAGAGCTCGGAATCTTCCCCCAAACGTACATTCATGTTCGGCGAAGCATCCAGTTCCTGGGTTTTGTAACCCATGTAGGAGATAGCGAGTTTGGCACCAGCTTTGACGTTGAGGTTAAAATTACCGTCAAAATCGGTGATAGTACCATTAGTGGTACCTATCTCCAGCACAGAGGCGCCGATAATAGGCTCGCCGTTCGCAGCATCCGTAACCGTACCCTGTACGGCTACCTGAGCAAAGGCGGTCATTCCTGTCATCAACAGGAAAGCCATCAACACGGCGCGGAATGAAAGAAAATTGTGTTTCATTTGCTTGTGTGTTTAGTTAGTATTAATTGTTTGTTATTGTTGTTTTTTTAAACTAGGGGCCTAGGGTCCTAGGGCTCTAGGGTCCTATTCGTCTTTACCTTCTTTGACGATGACAACCGAGAGGGCACCGAGGAGGAGCAGGATGCCGGCAACGACCAGCATATATGGTTGCTGTGCCACGCCGTTAACCTCCGGGAAACGTGCAAGGATAAATCCGCCGACAGCGGCAGCGACGATCTGTGGCAGGCAGATAGAACAGTTGAAGAGTCCGAGGTACGAGCCCATGTGCTCCTTGATGGAGTTGGTTACGATAGTAAACGGTATCGCCAACATTGCCGCCCAAGCGCAACCGATCAGCAGATAACATCCGCACAATTGGAGTTGTGCCACGGTGGTCGGGATATTCATGATAACCACGCTGGTCTGTGTGGTGTCGGTGCAGAAGAAGGTAAGGATGAAGCCGATGGCACCGATGATGAGACTGAGCGAATACGCCAGTTTGCGGCGACGCTTGAACAAAGGAATA
>Ga0247610_10008795_pt1 | contig 10233 bp, 9 predicted proteins | sample 174DNAGHGhighgp2_FD_193483 | JGI IMG/M metagenome (GOLD analysis project Ga0247610, IMG submission 193483) | Sheep rumen microbial communities from Palmerston North, Manawatu-Wanganui, New Zealand - 1742 DNA GHGhigh gp2 | ecosystem: Host-associated > Mammals > Digestive system > Stomach > Rumen ... | reverse complement strand
GCTTGAGCTGTTCGCGATCCATGTGTTGGCAGAAACTTCTCCGAACTGTACTTGAATATTCTGCGCTCTTCTTCCGGTACAAGTTCCTGTCAGCACAACAGCTCCGTCATTCAGAGACAACGTTACGGTTGCATTTGTCACATCGGCACTCAAGAACACCATAGCTGTTGCAGTATACTTATAACTCGTTCCTGCATCCGGCGTAGCCTCACCTGCCAGAGTTCCACTATACGGATGGAGTCTCAACGATTGCCTCAAAGCACCATCTGGAAACTGGAATTCATGTGTGACCATTGCAAACACGCCGCCTGTCGGCTTGATCCATATTGTGCCAACTTCCATATTCGTGGGCGGTTCCTGAGTCTGCACAATGATATTCTGTCTTGTCAGAACATCGTAGCCATTGCGCTGAAGGATACCAGACAAATAAGCATCTGTGGCTGTCAGTTTGCCATCTTGGTCAATCGTCAGGTTGTTAGCGTCAATCTTCAGATGTCCACCTGTGTCAATGTTAATACCATCTTTTGTAATCTGCACACCACTGCCTGAAGCACCTACAGAGAACGATCCGTTTGCTTGAATGGCAATGTCTTTGGCTGAGCCAATTGAAACACCGTTGTCATCAATCACCATAGCGGAGTTGGACGCATTGCACCCGAACTGAAGCTTTTTGTTGGCGTTGACCGTAACCTGTGTCTCACCGCCAATTGTCACATCGCCATTCTGAATAGTGAACTCTGAACTTTTCACATACGGCACAGAAGTAGTACCATTGGCAATATTGTCTGCCGTCTGTTTTGCTGTGTGTGCCTGAGCAACAGCATAGTTTGTACCATTCTCACAAGCGTAAAAGTCCGCATAAGTATTATCAGTATACGTTACCCTCTGCCACATCCAATAATACTTACCCGGTTCATACGCAGGAACGGATTCCGTCCACCCCAATGACGGGGCAGTAGACTGGCTCGTTCCAAGAGCATACTTGATCGTAATAGAGCTAATGCCTACACCAGTATCACCCTTGTCTCCTTTTTCTCCGCTGTCTCCCTTGCTACCCGGATCGCCTTTGACGCCTTGTATTCCTTGGATTCCTTGGATGCCCTGAGGCCCTTGAGCGCCAGTAGCACCCTTGGCACCCGCAATACAAGTACCGTTTTCACTTGGCATATACGAGTATTCCTGCTGTCCGCTTGAGTTTACCGTGGTCAAGCGTGTTCTTGTCCACATATACTTTCCATCAACCCACTGCGGAGCAGAATTACTCCACGAGCCGCCCGTGGGCGATTGTGTGGAAGTAGACAGGTAATACTGAACAAGACTTTCCACGAGATTGCCTTTGGTGGCGAGTTCCTGAGATAAGGTTTTCTGATTCTGCCCTGTGCCGATACGAATCCGGTCACCCGACTCCACATCAATATACTTGGCACCAGTAAGCCGAATCCCGGTAGACTCAATATAAATGCCAGACACCTTGTCATACTTGCCGTTCCGAACTTCAGCAACAGCAATCGTAATATCTCTTTCGGTCTGCAAAATTTGTGATATGTCAGCGTTTATGTCTGTTACATCACCATTCAAATCCGTGATGTTTCCGTCAATCGCATTAAGGTTTATATCAATCCTTCTTATCTCGCCATTTACAGAGTCGTAATTCCTCTGTACTGTTTGAGAAATGCTTGCCGCTGTCTGCTCAATAAGGCTGTTCGTTCTGATAATGCCATCTTCCAAATGAGCAACAGAACTCGTAATCCGGTTAGATTGTACCGCAATTTCAGCCGTGTTCCTAACAACTCTCTGATTAATTTCCGTCTGCGACTCTGCCAAAATCTGTACCCGTCTGTCCGTAGTGACGATCTTGGCAGAATTATAAACCTCTGCACCATGATCTGAGACGGGAATCCAATCGTAGCCGTCCCACGCATACTCCGTGTTTCCAAGCATGTTCTGCCATGAGAACTGTCTGATCTGATCCCACGTTTTCGTCTTAGCCTCGTTCCAGCTGCGTACATAAGTCCGCACCCAATGGTCACCGATTGACACAGAAAGCGTAGGATCATTGCGAGGATCATCAGGACGGATAAATGTAGAGCCTTTCGTTGCAACGGATTGAACAGCCTGTTCAATCTGATTCTCTGCTATCACAAGTCTGGACTCAAATGCGCTGATACTCGCACCATCGTATGTCTGTTGCCAACTCGCTCCATTCCATGTGTACATATTCGGCTCAACAGCAGAATACATATCATTCCATGTGTAGGAACGTGCAGTTGCCCATGTCAGCTCTTCTTTCGCCTCCTGCCAACGCCATTGACGTGTTGACTTGATCCACATATCACCGATATTGAACGTGCCGACAGGCTCATTTTTTGAGATGTATGTTTTACTGAACCCTGTGGCTTGAACATTCAGACCGTTAAAGTCCATAGCTGTCTGCCATGTATAACCACCGTCACGGGTAAAGCCAATACCATAGTTCTGATTGTCATATCGTCCGATTCTGATCTGCCGATTATTATCGGAAGGGTCGATAATGTAAATGTTCCCTGCGTCCCAATAAAAGTTTGTTGTGCCGAGAATCCGCACAAGGTTTGCCTGAAGCACACCTGCCGTTATTTCATCAGCTACAATACCATTCCCGTCAATGGCTGTTCTCCATACCCAATCACCAGAAGCATCTTTTTCATCTGAAAGAAGGATACCTGAACCAGTAAAGAGAACTGCGCTTGTTCCATCTGTGGCAATGTAAATTTCGGAACCGTCTTCAAGCGTGTTCCGATTTGTACCGGATGACATAATACGAGTCTTAGCGGCATCAATATATCCATCAAGAAGCTCAGAGTTGTTATCAGCAATCCGGTTCGCCACATCTGCGGCTTCGCTGTTTTTGACGGTTCTCCCGGTTATCTTTTGTGGCGTATAGTCTCCAATGGTCGGCCTTGTGTTTTCTGGATAAATCAAGTCATACGTCAAGCCAATCACATTCGCTTGCTGTGCAAAGCCCCACGGATCAATAATCACATCAACGGTATCACCATACTGAATGCCTTCATTAGCGTACCCCAATTGTCTGAGATTTTTGATTGTCAGGTTTACACTTACGCCGACTTTTGAGATTTCCACGAGCTTGTCATAAGTTTTCCGCAGAAGAACAGCAGGATCTGTTTCCTGTGCAAACTCTACAACCCCCATCCGAGGCTGTCCATTCCTACCGAAAACAGCGGTAAGCTCCGGTATCTCAACGTATTTCTGACCGAGCGGTTTGTTTACCGGATCGCCATTGTAAATGCTCCACTCTACATCTTCAAACGTAAGTCTGCGACCATATCCACCAGCGCTTGTTTCTTCACCACGACCACGTCCAATCAATGCCGTTTTGAGGGCGCTATCATCGTATTCTACGCCTGCAATGGACACATTCATATCTAATGTCAACCTGAGCCCACGATAGGCTCCACGGCGCAAAGAAACGTCAATATAGCGATGTATGATTTTGTTCTGATTGATAGCCATCCGGGGAGTCAAACAGACATTCCACGTTTTCTGAATGCTCAGGAGCGATTCCCACGCTGAAATATAATAGAAGTTTGTACCTGCGGTAGACGGGTTATAGCTGACATTGCCGACTTCCCAATTCGTATAATCCAGTACGGAAGTCAGAGCGTTTGCCGCCGTTGTGTTATAGCTTCTCGTGTCCTGAATGATAACATCAGTAAGCTCTGAGATAACAACGTGCTCCGCATTGTATGAGATTGTATTATCCGGCTGTTTCCGGTTGACTTTCCGAATCTCAAAAAGCTGAAAATCGCCAAAGTCATCAATCCAACCCACACGCATACCGTTAACAATCGGCTTCGCAGGATTCTCGGGGAAGGTGGCAGTATGCGTCATCGTCTCAACCGTGTATAACGCCTTTTGCGCATCGTCACGCATAAAGAGAAGGTTGTCTGCCTTATCAAAGAATAAAAATGTCACAGCCATGCCTCCCTTGTGTAAATCGTACCACCTGCACCATTCTCAAGCGTAAATGTATGATTCCCCATACCCAATACCGGAAAACGACTGTCAAGAGACAGGTTCTGCATCAGATTCTCGCCATTCAACCTGATTGTCTGTGTCAGCGAATCAATCACCAAAGAGCCAACAGGCACTGTAGAAAGCTCGATCTTCTGCCCCCCACAAGTCCATCTGGCATTAGTAAGCTGATTCGTGATCGTCTGCTCAATACGCCAATCAACATGATGATGAAGCACCGTAACTTGATTATAGACAGACCCACTTGTTTCCGTCAAGGCATGATAGTATGGATTCTTGTCGCACAAAAAAGTGAGTTCGATATCATCCATGACTCTACCCCAGCTTGTATCAGGGATAGAATCAAACACGCCTGTCAGGTATCCGTCTGGCACATCGTATGCTATCAGGTTCCCCTCTCCGTCACCAAGCCATTCAATCAGCGAGACGAAATCTTTCTGCCGTAAAGCGTGATTCACTTTACGCAGGACAATTGTAATCGTCTTTGAACGTGAAACAGGGACGTACACGCCGCCCCTTTTTTCATATTCAATACTCCCACGATTGATTGAGCGAGGGAAAAACGGAACACTTAACTCAACACCCTTAAACTGTAGCATACAGTCCACTCCTCTCAATCCGGTTTATCTGTCTTGCTTGAAGTCCACTAATCAACGGTTCCAATGCTTCGGATGCCTGATCCCCATCGACAACAGCATAGAGTCCATACTGTTTCAAAGCTTCAAGGAACGCCGATGCCATTCCGGTATAAGATGTAGCGTAAGTATCCGAGATGTTGCGTTTCATATTCACAGAAAAGTCTCTGTTATCGATGTCAGGAATAGCACCAAGCAACTGGTTACTTGCATCTTCCACATCTCCAAGGCTGTCCAAGATTCCCTCTGCTACACCTTCGCCCATCATCCTACCGACCTGATCACGCATCACAGCGGACGGTGAATGGATGCCGAACAGGCCTTTTATCCACCCGATTACATCGTCTACCCATCCCGTGAGCTTGCTCCACAACCATTGTCCGGCGTTCTGGATGCCTTGGAAAATGCCTTTGACAAGGTTTGTACCGATGCTCCACATATCAGAGATTTTCGATGCAAACGCATTCACAATACTACTGATTATCTGAGGAACGGCGCTAATGATGGTTGCTATGATCTGCGGAAGATTTTCAATAAGTGCCACAAACAAGTCCACACCTGCTTGGATGATAGTGGGTATATTGTCCATCAATGTGCTGACTATAGCATCAATAATCTCGGGCAACGCTCCAACAATCGTATTGATGATTTCAGGCAATGCTTTAATCAGAGCAGTAAGTAACTGAACCCCGGCCTGCACAAGCTTCTGGACATTCTGTGTAAAGTAGTTTAGGATAGCAGAGATGATCTGAGGCAAAGCCGATACAATCATATTAATGATTGACGGAAGGTTTTTAATCAGAGAAGTCAGCAGCTTAACGCCCGTGTCCACGATCTTAGGGAAGTTCTGCGTTAGAGTGGTTACAATCGAACTGATGATCTTAGGCATTGCCGCTACGAGTGTAGGTATGGCGTTTATGATGCCTTCTCCGAGAGCACCCAAAAGCTGAACACCGGATTCAATAATCAGCGGAAGATTGCTTATAATAGTGTTAATAACTGCGTTTAGCGTTTCCACCATCACAGGAATCAGATTCGGGATTGATTGAGTAATGCCTTGCACGAGCATCAAAATGATCTGTACCCCGACCTCTACCAACTGCGGTATCAATTCCAATAATGCCTCTGTTAGAGTCGGGATAACAGCAACAATGGATTCTACAATCATCGGAACCTGTTCCAAAATGATCTGTAACAGGTCTGGGATTGCTTCAGCTAATGCCACAAAAAGCGTTGTTGCCGCAGACAGCAACGGCGGTAACAATGTGTTGAGAAGCTCCGGGATTTGCTCCGACAACACACCAATCGTCTTTTCTACAAGCTCACCGATACCGCCAAGGATCGTCTGGATACGTGGAATTAAGTTGCCCTGCAACATGGTAACAACACTCTCCACGAGCTGGCTGATCAGACCATCTATGTTCTGCGTGTCATCCGCAAGCCCAACTAACAAATTATCCCAAGCCGCTTTCATAGCAAGGGTTGATCCTTGAATCGTTGTGCTTGCTTCTCTTGATGTTGTACCTGCAATGTCCAGATGTTGTTGCATTACGGAGATAGCATTAACGATGTTGGCGAAGGACATATTCCCTTCTTCAACCGTTACGTTCAGCTCTTCCTGCTCTGCTTTCATCTTGGAGGCATCAGCAATCAACCGCTCCATTTCGGTTTTTGTGCCGCCATATCCCAACTTGAGGTTGTCGAGCATCGTGTAGTTCTGCTTAGAGAAACCCATGTATGCTGTCTGTATAGCAGACATGTCTGTACCCATTTTGTTAGCATTATCAGCCATGTCAATAACAGCACGATTAGCAATATCAGCGGCCATTTTTGTGTTTCCACCAACAGACTGGAGAAGAGAGGCGGCAAAACTTGTTGTAGTCTCCATGTATTGGTTCGCTGACAATCCCGCAGTCTTATATGCTTGATCTGCATACTTCATAACTGTACTGGCACTATCTTTAAAAAGAGTTTCAACACCACCCTTTAACTGCTCATAATTAGCAAATCCATCAACAACAGATTTAGTTAATTTAACAACTGCACCAGTGGCGGCAGTAACGCCAACAGCAACACCTTTTGCAACAACACCAAGCCCCTTATTTAGCTTAGAAACAAAGGATGAACTTTCCTTTTCTGCCCTGTCCATTCCCTCATCATATTTAGACTTATCTAAGCTTAATCTTCCAAACATCTCAAATACTGGACTTGCCATTTTTACCCCTCCTTTCTATATCTTTTTGAAGGACATCCACAATCTCATGCACAACTTCTTCAGTAGTTTTATTGGACACCTTTGCAGTCTGCCTTTCAATTAACTCAGAGTATCTTGGGAGTTTATTGCCCAATGCACCTGATATAATCCATAAAGCATCACAAGCATAAACACTTGTTGACCTTTCTCTTTCACGAGCCTTTAAAAACATCTGAAGCGTTTTTACCTTCAATAAGATTCTACTCGTACATAGGGCATATATTACTTCTTCTGCTCCGTATGTACGAATGATTTGAAAAAATCCATCAAATCAGCATCAACAATACCAACAGCATCAGCAATTGTCTGAAGTCCTTTCTGCTTTTTAACCTCATCCAACGTTTTACCTGTCAGAATTGCTACAATACTGCATGTGCTATCCAAGTGAGTTTTAAGAAGCAGAGGGAAAATTTCACGAACAAAAGCACCAATCTGTTCGATTTCCGTTTTCTTCCCAGCAATAGACCTAAGTGTTGCAACAGTAGATTCATCCATTGCAATATCACTAACAGGCACGGCAAGTTCAGTAAGAATAGGAGCAAGTTCTTCAGTGGACATTTCAGAAATTTTCATTTTATTTCCTCCTTAAAAAACAGGGAATGGGGCTTTCCCCCATCCCCTTGCGGATTATAGTTTTGCGTTATTATGCAGCCGTCAGGAAGATAACTTCCACAGGAAGTTCATCATCTCCGGTAAGGCTCTCGCTGTGAGAAACAAACTCAAACGGAATAGTAGCTTCATTCTTGTCCTGAAAGGTCATCGTTACACCGGCAGTATTCAGCACATCAGTCATGCCAATCAGGATATACCCATAAGGCGTAGACCCAACCCAACAAAGGTTGCTGATGTAGTCTGAAGATTCAATATCAGAATGGAGCGTAATCTTTGTAATCCCCTCCACAGAACTGTCAACATCAGAGCACATCATCAGTCTTGCAAACGTATCCTTCTTGATTTCCTTCAGCGTACCAGTCAGACGAATGTTCCAGTTGTCTACATGTGTAGCACCCTTAACGCTTCCACGAATGCCGTCAATTTCGATCTGGCGAGTTTCGGGAACGCATACGAACGTGCCACCACCGTTTGTAGCGCCCAGAAGATTTGTTCCTGCCGTGTCCGTCAGGGCGGCAACAATAGCTTCTTCAAGAGCTGAAGCCGTTGCATAAGACGAATAATCAAAACCAATAAGAAAAGCCCCCTCATTCAGGACAAGGTTCTGCATTGAAGAAGTCCGAAGTCCAGTTACAGGCATCTCATTTTCCCCCTTTAACTAATTGTTCCAAACGTAAGCTCAAAAGTCAAAATCTTACGCTTAATCATGTTGTCCGTATCATCGCCAATCGGTTGAGCGAAAGGCGATCCCTTCCTGACGATTATACCACCGCTATCACATTCAAGCAAGTACGCCGTTCCGACAGTGTGCGATATCTCTTCCGTCTTAGCATTAATCCCTGTCCAACTTTCTGTCCTGTACCAAAGGGATGCATCACACATCACCTTTGCCATATCGGAATCAGTAGAAACACTATACGTGATATATGGGAAATCAGGCATCTCACTGCCTGATGTGGGAACAGACACAGACGGAAAGGCAGGAAGACCGAAGCTCTCAAAGAAGTTTTGGATGGCTGCATTCTTTGTCATGTCAGCTTCCACTCCTCTGCTGTCACCTGAAGGTACTGACCGAACATCGCACGTTCAGGCGTTTGCTTGTCATCCCCATCGCTCGTGATCCTGAAAATCTTCCCGTCACTTAACCGCTTAATCACATCATGGAACTCAAGTCTGGCATTCTTGACGGTAGTCACCGTGTACAGGGAGCTAACGCCCTGTTTATCAGCCACTCTTGCTTGTAGTGAAGTATCGAACGTGATTGAAGCCTTAAATTCAGCACCTTCTACCCAAGCGGTAATGAATCCGCCTTCACCATCAGGCGTCCGTGTTTTCTCCATGAAGCACACAGGCTCCATGCCCTCTTCAATCATGCTCATAGCTTCCTCCATCTGTTCAACGAACCGCCGAACACTATCCGCCAGTCAAGGGATCCGCTCTCCGCTCCACCGCTCTTCAGCGAGTATGAGTAGCCACCCCAACTTTCAGATTGATAAGGCGATGAAGCAGCCGAACCGTTCTTTTCAATCCATGTATCAATCTCTGTAGCCAGATCAACAACGGAAGGTGGAATCTTCATTGCCCAAACAGCCCCGGTAAATGTTTCATCCCTCAACTGAAGCTCGTTGTCGTACTTATACACGCCATCATTCAGGACAGAGCCTACAATTCGGAAATACTGCCCGTCAAGCAAGAACGGGAGCGATAGCGTTCCGTTCTGAATCGTGTACGTGCCAAAGCGAATGTCCTGCTCATCGCAAAACCAATTTTTTAGCTCTTGACACAATTCCGTCAAAACCATTTGCTATCACTCCCATCGTCTTACTTGACGAATTCTCTCATGACGAAACCGCCACCCTTAATCGGAAGCCACCCTTCAGGAGCCTCAACGCTGTTGTCAGCCTCAATCCGATCATTCCAGTCAAAAACCTTCAGAATGTTCGCCTTTTTGCTCGGCTCCTCTCTAAGATTGAGTCCGCTCTCAGATGTTACTACATACCATTTCTTGTTCGCCATGAGTCATTCCCTCCATTAACCTGCGGCTCCACCTTCGCCACCTTCAGCTCCACCTTCAGCATTCGCCGGAGTCACAGTAGCAATGAACAGGCTCTGCGGATCATACAGCACAGGCATGAACAGACCGGAAGCCTTAGTCCACAGTACCGCAGGGTCGTCTTCCATCCACTGATGGATGTAAACGAACGGGGACTGACCAGAGGCATTCACATTGCCCAGAAGGTCAGGGCGATCAGCTTCAGGCGGATCACCCCACAGACCAATACCAAGCCGTCCGGCAGGTGTGGCAGTGAAGAATGTCACCTTGTTGTCAGGGAAGTACCGTTCCGTAGTGATGGAAGGACGACCATCAGCACCGATCACCGCATCCGCACCATAGGTCAGGTCATTCGTAATGATCGTGACAATGCCAAACTCTTCTTCCAGATAGGCATCCAGAGCAGAACGCCGAACCAGAGCACCAGCACCAATGTTACCATTGATCGCCTTCTGAATCTCAGCATTGCTCCGCATCTTGGTAATGTTCTTCCGAGAAGTCATCATACCAGTGATGGTTTTGCCCTGTGCAAGAGCGGCATCCACAATCGTCTGAATCTGAGCAGGAATGTCAGCGTTCGCACTCAGATCAAGCGTGAAAGCAACGTTCGCCGCAGGAACGCCATAATCCACGGTCAGGTTCAGGCC
>Ga0247610_10008794_pt1 | contig 10234 bp, 7 predicted proteins | sample 174DNAGHGhighgp2_FD_193483 | JGI IMG/M metagenome (GOLD analysis project Ga0247610, IMG submission 193483) | Sheep rumen microbial communities from Palmerston North, Manawatu-Wanganui, New Zealand - 1742 DNA GHGhigh gp2 | ecosystem: Host-associated > Mammals > Digestive system > Stomach > Rumen ... | reverse complement strand
GGTTTGGGTGGTCCCATGGACTTCACTCCGGGCATTTTTGATTACAGCAACGACGCGGTACCCGGGACGCGCCCACAGAACACCTTGGCGCACCAGTTAGCCGAATACATCGTCATCTACAGCCCCGGACACATGGCAGCCGACCAGATCGAGAACTATGAGCACCAGCCTGCGTTCAAGTTCATCGAGGAGGTGCCTACCAACTGGGAGCGCACGCTGGTGCCTCATGCAGCAATGGGCAAGTATGTGATCTATGCTCGCCAGGAAAGAGGTGCCCGCAATTGGTATATTGGCGGCGTGACCGATGACCAGGCGCGTGACTTCAATCTGGCATTAGACTTCCTTGGCGACGGTAAGTTCCAGGCCATCATCTACGAGGATGGTCCTGATGCCGACTACCGCACTAATCCCTATCCCATGACAATCCGTCGACTCGATGTGGACCGGTCTACCATGCTTCACCTGCACTTGGCCCCCGGTGGCGGTGTCGCTATCCAAATTCTCGCCAGATAGTTTAGAAACTTCATTGCGAAATTCAGTCAAAGCTATCGTCTATACATGATTGTATGGGCGATAGCTTTAAATTTTTAAAGTGAGGAAAAATAAGCGATAGAGGGCTATTTTCGCTGGTTTATCATGAAAAATGGTGGCTTTTGGTTAATTTTTTCAATAAAAACTTTTGTTCTATTAAAAAATGCTTATCTTTGCAGTTGTCATCTAACAAAGACGTAAACCTTGGATGATTTGCTCATTCGCTCTCGGCACACAGCAAAGAATAGTGGTGTGTAATGTATAATGCACAACAATTATTTCCACTTATTCGGTTGATTGATAAGGAAATAGTGCAATCTGAGGTATGTCTCGAGACCGAATGACTGAGACCAGCAGTGCTGGTTTCAGGATTGTGTGAAACATTCGATAGTAAAAAGCATATAATGAATGCATTTAGGTTACTGGTCGATAAACTAGAATATCTAATGCTGATGAAATTAAACATATTATTGATTCTCACGAATCAGGCTGTGGTCCGACGTTTTAACGGCGTTAGTCCCTCTTTATTATTACGTGTATTACCCAATCATGCTAAAAAACTAAAACATAACATAATAAATTTCAGTAAGAAGAGCGCACTTACTGTCTCACAACAAATCAGAATTAATCAACAACTTGAAATTGGCGGAATCGGGTATGCGCTCGCCTGGTTACGTCAATGAGTTAATTAATTGTTTACTGTATGAAGAGACTTTTATCAACTCTCGTGGCGATATGCCTCATTGGTATGAGTGCATGGGCCAACAAGACCGTTACCGGTAAAGTCGTCAGTGCCAGTGACAATGAGCCCTTGATAGGCGCCACAGTGCAAGCCATCGGCTCAGCTCAGGGCACTTCGACCGACCTTGACGGTCAATTCACAGTAACCGTAAACGACAACGTCACGCAACTGCGCATCAGTTGCGTGGGCTACAAGAGCCAGGTCGTTGCGGTAGCTAGTTACGTAACAGTAGCTCTCGAGGATGCCAACACCACGCTCGATGAGGTGGTTGTTACCGCCATGGGCATCAAGCGTGAGGCCAAGGCGCTGGGTGTGTCGGCTACCCCTATCAAGGGTGACGTCATTGCTCAGGCCCGCACCAACGACATCATGTCGAGCCTTGCCGGTAAGGTGGCTGGTGTGCAGATTGGCGAAACCTCGTCCGACCCTGGTACGTCCAAGTCGGTTATCATCCGTGGTGTCAGCTCGTTGTCTGGCAGCAACCAGCCGCTCTATGTAGTGGACGGTGTGCCCCTGAACAACTCCGCTACCTACAGTAGCGACGGTCTGAACAGCGGTTACGACTTTGGTAACGGTGCTAGTGCTGTCAACCCCAACGACGTGGAGAGCATGACCATTCTGAAGGGTGCTGCCGCTACCGCCCTGTATGGTAGCCGTGCCGGTGCTGGTGTCATCCTGATTACCACCAAGAAGGGTACTAAGCAGAACCGTGGCGTGGGTATCGAGTACAACGGCGGTCTGCAGTGGGAGACGGTTATGCGCCTGCCCCAGATGCAGAACGGTTTCGGTATGGGCTGGTATGGTGACCACACCGAAATTGAGAACGGTTCTTGGGGTCCCGCGTTTGATGGTTCAGAGCAGCTCTACGGCTGGGTTTATAATTACAGCCAGAACTTGAAGAGCTATCTGCCCATCAAGAACAACGTGAAGGACTTCTTCTCAACCGGTTTCCGTTACAACAACAGCATCTCGTTCAACGGCGCTACCGACAAGAGCACCTATTTCGTGTCACTGTCACAGATCAACGATAACGGTATCATCCCCGAGGATGCCGACACCTATACCAAGTACACGGTATCGGCACGTGGTAGCCACCGCGAGGGTAACTTCACCTTCAGCACCTCGTTGAACTATGCCTTCCAGCGCAACCACTTCGTGACCACTGGTCAGAAGACGGGTTCGATGTACAACAGCATCATGCAGACCCCGCGTGACATCTCCATCGTCGAGATGAAGGATCTGGACAATCCGTTCAACACGCCGGGCTACTACTACACCCCCTATGGTGTAACCAACCCCTATTACATTATTAATAATTATCAGAACGAGTATGAGCAGGAGCGCTTCTACGGCAACTTGCAGCTTGACTACAACTTCCTGAAGTACTTCACTGCAACCTACCGCTTCGGTCTGGACACCAACACGGGTCACCACAACTTTGGTTCGCCCAACATGTCCGCCTTGTTCAAGGACACCCCCAACTATGAGGACGCCTTGAAGGAGCTCACCGGTGAGGTTTCACAAAGCATCACCCGTCGTCGCGAGATTGACCAGAACTTCATGCTGACCTATGACCAGCAGATTCTTGAGGACTGGCATGTGAATGCTCAGCTCGGTTTCAACGGCAATGAGCGCAGCTACAAGTACCTGGGCTCCACCGTGACCAACCTGACCATCCCCATGTGGTACAACCTCTCGAACAGTGCCGAGATTCCCTCAACCTCGCAGAGCGAGTGGAAGCGCCGCTATCTGGCCGTGTTCGGCAGTGCTGAGTTCGCTTGGAGGAACATGGTTTACCTGACCCTCCAGGGACGTAACGACTGGTCGTCAACCTTGCCCGTTAACAACCGTTCTTACTTCTATCCTGGCGTGAGCCTCTCGTTCCTGTTCAGCGAGCTGCTCAAGCCCGAACAGCGCGACATCATCACCTTTGGTAAGTTCCGCATCGCTTGGGGTCGCACCGGTAACGATGCTGGCGTTTACATGACCAACTCAGTATTCGCCCAGGCTGCAGCCGCAACCAGCGGTTTCGGTAACGGTAGCGCGTTCCCCTTCACCAAGGTGGGCGTGAATGCTTACTCGATGGGCAATGTGCTGGGTAGCCAGAACCTGAGCCCCGAGATGACCTCTGAGTTTGAGGTCGGTCTGAACATGGCCTTCTTGAGGAACCGCATCAGCTTTGATGCAGCTTACTATGATCGCAACACCGACAAGCAGATCTTCTCGCTGAACATGGATCCCGCCACCGGTTACACTGCCCAGAACATGAACTTGGGTAAGATCCGCAACCGTGGTATTGAGTTCCTGGTAAGCGTAACTCCCGTCAAGGTGGGCGACTTCCAGTGGGACATCAACTGGAATTACACCAAGAACTGGAGTAAGGTCATCAAGCTGCCCGAGGAGCTGGGTGGCATTGCTACTATCTACGGTCTGAGCGGCGGCACGAGCCTCTACGCCATCGAGGGTGAGCCCCTGGGTGTGTTCAAGGCTTATGTTCCCCAGATGACCGAGGACGGCAAGATTATCTGCGACAACAACGGTCAGCCCATCACTAACCCTGAGCAGCAGATTGTCGGCTCGATGAACTATAAGTACCTCATGGGCTTCGGCACGACTTTGAGCTGGAAGGGCGTCAGCCTGACTGCCAACCTTGACATTCGCCGCGGCGGTATGCTCTACTCGCGCACCAAGGACATTACCTACTTCACTGGTAATGCTATCCAGACTGCATTCAACAACCGTAACCCGTTCATCGTGCCCAACTCTGTTCAGCAGATTGGTGAAGATGATCTCGGCAACCCCATCTACGGTGAGAACACCACCCCGCTCGACGAGACGGGTATCTTCACCTACTGGGATGCCGGTGGTTCCGATCTGGACCGTGCATTCCTCGTGGACAAGAGCTATGTGAAGCTGCGTAACGTGGTCCTCAGCTGGCAGCTGCCCACCAAGTGGTTTGCCAACTGCTTCATCACGGGTGTGAACGTGTCTCTCTTTGGCAACAACCTGATGTTGTGGACACCCAAGAGCAACACCTTTATCGATCCTGAGACTTCTACCTTCGGTAACGACCTCGAGGGTAATTACGGTGAGTTCTCGGCCAACCCGAGTTCACGCAAGTTCGGTTTCAATGTACAGGTTAAATTCTAATCATAAACTGAAACAGACATGAAAAAGATATATTTATTTCTGACATTTGCAGCAGTGTTGAGCCTGTCATCGTGCAATCTTGACATCAATGAAGATCCCAACTACCCGTCGAGTAGCGATGTGACGCCCGACCTGGTATTCCCTGCTGCCGAGAATGCTGTAGCTGCAGCTGTGGGAGATGCCATGTTCAACTATGGCGGTTTCTTTGCACAGTACTTTGAGCAGCGTCCCGAGGCCAACCAGTATAACGATGAGGCCGAGTTGAACCTTGACGAGTCGTCCAACCTGTTTGACCGCTGCTATCGCACGCTCTATGCCGGCGCTCTCGCCGATATCAAGAACGTGATGGACCGCACCGAGAATAAGAGCGACCTGTTTGCATGCACAGTTCTTCGTGCTTACACTTTCCAAATTCTGGTGGATAACCTGGACCAGGTGCCTTACACCGAGGCTCTCCAGGGTAACGCCAACACTACCCCCGTTTGGGACATGGGTGAGGATGTTTATAAGGGCGTTCTTGCCGAGATGGATGCCGCCGAGGATTCTCTTAAAGGCGAATTGATGACCCTGACCGACCCGATGCTTGACAAGAGTGTTAAGCAGTGGCGTGGCTTTGCCAACGCCCTGCGCCTGCGCATGTACCTGCGTCTGATCGACGGTGGCATCAATGCCGGCGAGTATCAGAGCAAGGCTGTGGCCTTGGTTAATGCAAACGAGTTCTTTGAAGGCGATGTGGCATGGGACGTTTACAGCAACGCCGAGGGCCAGTACAATCCCTGGTATGATGTTGCACGCGCCTTGGCTACCAAGAACCACGTGGCTTCTTATCCCATCGTGAGCTACTACCTGTCAACCAATGATCCGCGCATCGACTATGCCATCATGAAGAATGATGCTGGAGAATTTGTTGGCCAGATTCCTGGTGCTAAGACCGTCTATAAGTCTTGGGGCGTTGACTGGAAGAACAAGGACGTGAGCGCTATCGACTACACGCCTGCTGTGTTCGCCCCCATCTACTTATTCACCCAGAGTGAGCTCCAGTTCCTCATTGCCGAGACCCAGTTGCGCTGGGGCAACAAGACGGCTGCCAAGGATGCCTATGAGGCTGGCGTGCAGGCTGACTTCGCTTCGCGCGGCTATGATGTCGGCAACTTCCTGAATGGCAACCGCGTGAACTGGGACGCTCAGGTCAACGATGCTTCACGCCTGAACCTGATTTATATGCAGAAGTGGGCTGCCCTCTTCTATCGTGACCACATGGAGGCTTGGAGTGAGGTTCGCCGCACCGACGTGCCTGCTACCAGCGAATACACTGCAAGGCAAATCTTTGAGGATGCTACGGTTTACAGCCCTGGCCAGATGATTGTTCCTGCTCTGAACTACATCGTTGCTGGTGGCTTGTGCAAGCGCGTGCCTTATCCTAGCACTGCCCGTCAGCTGAACAAGAACACTCCTGCCGAGAAATTGCTCAGCGACCGTGTATTCTGGGATGCCAAGTAATCGTGAACTACGAGTTAATGTAGAACAACAAAAATCGATCAAATATGAAAAAGATATATTTATTTGGCTTATTGTTGGCGGGTGTGTTGCTTGGCTTGACATCGTGTAACGATGACAATGACGAGTTGACTGATTCTCGCTTGACCTACTATGCCAACCTGCAGATGCAAGGTGACGAGTTTATGCTGGTGCCTATTGGCAGCACCTTTGTTGACCCTGGTTGTACCGGCACTCTCGCTGGTGAGGATATCACCGACAAGATCATGGTTGATGGTGCCGATGAGGTGGATCCCAACTCCCCGGGATTCTATTACATTACTTATTCGGCCGTGGGCAGTGATGGATATCCTGCTTCGGTTGAGCGCACGGTGTGTGTTTATGACCCGAGTGTGACTACCGATATCACGGGTGAATATATCGTTCAGAATGGTTCTTATCGCTATTGGTTCGCCAGTGGTGCAACCGTGCCGTTCTCAGATTACCCCGTGACCATCGAAAGAGTCGTTCCGGGCATCTTTGCTATTAGTGATATGATGGGTGGTTACTATGACGTGCGTGCTGGCTATGGTTCCAGATATGCTATGTCTGGCTACATCCAGCTCACAGGTGATAATGAGATCTTTGCCCTTTCGGGTATTGTTCCCGGTTGGAGTGATTCTTACGACGAATTCTATAATGGTTCGTATGACCCCGAATCCAGTACTGTGACCTATGACATGGATTATGCAGGATCAATGCAGTTCCACATCATTCTCCAATAACACTAATTCTTAATATTGTAGATTATGAAGAAATATATTTCAATTTTTGCGTTGGCACTCGTGTTAGGCTTGGGCTTCGCATCATGCAGCACCGAGACTGACGAGCCCGCTGGCGGAACGGCTGTTGAGAAGATGGCCGGCCACTGGGTAGTGACAGTTGATGCTTATGATGAAGCAGGTAACCTCTTGTATGAGGATCCCTATGGCATGGGCGAGTGGAATATGTACACCTATAACACTGCCGATGATGATGCTGACCAGATGTGGCTGAGCGATGGCAACAACTTCTGGGGCTATACCCTGAAGGTGCCCATCGACCTTAATGCTCAGACCTTTGCTATCAAGGACGGTTTCATCTACAGCGATGAGGATGAGGATGGACCCTATGATGTTTTCTGCACCATTAGCAATGGTAAGATTATTCCTAATGGTGGCAAGAACGTCAACGGCAAGCCGACCGATGCCATCGAGTATGACATCACCTTTACCGATGACGGCTATGGCTTTGTTTATCATGTGCATGGTGTGCGCTATGCCGGATTCTGATTCCTGAACAAGGATTAATAACCTCAATAATCAAGGGCCGCACGTTTGGTTGCGGCCCTTGATTGTCCTTAAATCACATAGTTCACGTTGATCATTAAAAAGGCTGCACTCTATTGGCGCAGCCTTTTTAATGATCAACGTGTTTACTCTCAGTGTAGTGACTGAGTTGTGGCTGTTTTGATGCCCTCATCCAAGATTTTAGAGAATTTAGTGGCACCTTGATCCGAGAGATGGTTACTATCGTAAAAGTCATCGGCCTCAAACCGTTCATCCCTCATGTAATCAAGATAAATCAATCCATACTCCTGTTGAAGTTGGTGGATGAGTTGATACATGGTATTGATCTGATTCTTGTCAAGCTTGTCGTTGTAAGAGTGCCAGCAAGGAATCGTGACCAGAATCAATCTGATATTATGATCACGGCAGAAATTGGCGATTTCCTTAGTCATCATAAGATTACTGTTTATCAGCTCTTCATCATCATTGGTGTGGATATCGATAACATCGATGGTACTTTTATCATCATTCCACTGATGTTGGTTTTTTCTGTCAAGTGTATAGTCATCTCCCCATCCCAGTTGGTCGCACCCAATGCTCATGTTATTATTACGTAAGTTTCTAAGACCTCTTTTGATTTTTGAGCGAGCGGCTGTTAAATCAGATAATTCAAAATTGTTTTTTGAGAAGGGAGAATACAAGTCACAGTCCATGTATATTCTATAGTATCTACAACGATAGTTCTCTCTATTGTCTTCCAATCCAGAGTATGACCATGTGAAATATGAGATAGGGTAAATAACGGTTGTCAGTTTCATGTATTTATCGGCCCAATACTCGAGTAGATATTTGTCAAGTTTAATGTCTTGAGCTACATTGGCTAGATTAAACGCGGTTCCGCTTAAGAATTCAGGTCTGATGCCATAATAGGAGTGTGAACTACCGAGAATCAATGTCTGTACATCCTTGGCATGTTCTTGCATCCATTCATATTTGTATTTGTATGGATTAGGAATGCTTCTTGCTGTGAATTCCAGACAGACGGCAATCAACAAGATGGGTATGAGAAACGTGAAGGTATATTTAATGAATCTTTTCATCTGAATCAGAACTGAAAATAGATAAACGTTTGACTTGAACCCGAAAACCCAAGAATGAGCAGACAGATTAAGTAATAAATACCCCATCGGGTTGACCTGGAACTGAATAGTTTGGTATTGGGGAATTGCAGCGCGTGTTGCTTGTCTCTCTGGAACCATTCTACCATGATTAACAAGAAGCTGAATAATAAAGGTTTGACACCAATGAAAGAACTGTTGCCATAGAATCTATTGGATACCATAGCAGAGAAGAAACCACTGACTTGGGCTAGAGATTCGCATCGAAAAATGATCCATCCAATGACGGCAAGAATAAATGTGAAACTCATTTGTAGAACCTCAGTAATATTGGGCATCACTCGACCAGATGCTACAATGTCCTTATGTTTGCTATTAATCCTTGACAAATTGTAAATAATAAGTAGGATTGCATGATAAAGTCCCCAAATAATAAATGTCCACTCGGCACCATGCCACAAGCCGCTTATGCTCCATACGATGATAATGTTGCGGATTAGTTTCCTCTTGGAACAACGGCTACCACCCAGGGGGAAATAGATGTAGTCACGGAACCATGTCATCAATGAAATGTGCCAGCGACGCCAGAATTCAGGGATGCTTCTTGAAAAATATGGGAAATTGAAGTTCCTCATTAGGTTGAAACCGAATAAACGGGCACAACCAATGGCAATGTCGGAATATCCCGAGAAGTCGCAATAAATTTGGAATGTAAATAAAACTCCAAGCAAAAACAGAGTAAGTCCTGGTAGATTCTGGTAATAGTCCCATTGGGCATTGACAATCGTGGCACAGTTGTCGGCAACGACAAGTTTCTTCATGAATCCCCATAGCATTTGTCGGCATCCATCAACAGCCTGGGCATAGTCAAATCGGCGTCGAGAATGGAACTGAGGCAAGAGGTTGGTGGCTCTTTCAATAGGACCAGCTACAAGTTGAGGGAAGAAACTGATATAAGCAAAGAATTCGACTATGTCACGAGTCGCTTTGATATTACCACGATAGACATCAATACTATAGCTCAAAGCCTGAAAGGTGTAAAAACTGATGCCGACAGGTAATATCACATTGATGCTCACCCAGTCTAGGTGATAATTGAATAAGGAACTAAACAGTGAATCCAGGTTGCTGACAAAAAAGTTATAGTACTTGAATACTCCCAGTATCAGCAAATTGACCACGATGTTGGTTGCACTGATGGCTTTTTGGACAGTTCGTTTCCCTGATGAGCGTTCAAGCAGCAGTCCACTCGCAAAACTGCATAGCGAAGTGAAAGCGATGAGCAACAAGAATCTCCAGTCCCACCACCCATAGAATACATAACTTGCAATGACAATTAGCAAATTCTGCCAACGTCGATGTTTGAAAACAAACCAATAGAGTAAGAAAACTATTGGCAAGAAAATCAAGAATTCAAATGAATTGAATAGCATTTATGGTAAATTCTATGTTTTATCGCTATGAATTATAACTCATTGATATCGAGTGCTGTAATTACTTCTTGCCGGTCATGATGTCGAGCACCATCTGGTCGGTGGTGCACATGGCATCGGCGCCAATGATGGTGAGGTTGCGTATCGAGCGATCCACATCGTCGTCGATGATACCCTCAGCGCTAGTGACGTGGCGACCCTCCATGGCGAGCACGGCGCTGAGCAGGGCGGTGGATACGCCCGAGGCAATCTTCAGTGCGCAACTCGGTTTGGCTCCGTCACAAATCATGCCCGTGAGGTTGGCGATCATGTTTTTCACTGCATAGCATATGCGGCCAAAGTCACCACCCATCAGGTAGGTGATGCCACACGAGCTGCCTATCGAGGCCACGACGCAGCCACACAGGGCACTCAGTTTGCCCAGGCTCTGCTTGATGTAGATGGCTGTCAGGTGGC
>Ga0247610_10008793_pt1 | contig 10234 bp, 1 predicted proteins | sample 174DNAGHGhighgp2_FD_193483 | JGI IMG/M metagenome (GOLD analysis project Ga0247610, IMG submission 193483) | Sheep rumen microbial communities from Palmerston North, Manawatu-Wanganui, New Zealand - 1742 DNA GHGhigh gp2 | ecosystem: Host-associated > Mammals > Digestive system > Stomach > Rumen ... | reverse complement strand
GATTCGGCCCAATCCACAATCCCCAATCCCCAATCCCCAATCCCCAATCCCCAATCCCCATTTTCCTCTGAAAAATATAAAATAATTTATAATAAAATATTTTTAAAAATAATTTAATTAATAAATTTTTTTATATTTAATAATAAAATATAATTTAACCATATTTAATATTTATTAATCAACTATAAAAATAATATTTCTTTCTAATTTTAATCATCATCTTTAGTTAATTTTTCCCTTGATTTGAAATAATCCAAACTAGAATCAGTTAATATCTTCAAATAATCAGGAGATCTCATTAACTCTATCAAAATTGTATATAAATATTCTTCATTCCTAAAATCATATCCATATCTTGCAATCTTTATTCCTTCACATAAGTCAACTATTCTTTTAGCATGAGGCATTTCTTCAAGCATAATTGTTTCAGGCTCACTTGCCAAATAATCTCTAACATAACTTCCTACTAATAAAACAAAAGTAATATAAAAAGTGATAACACTATATCCTTGAGTTGTTTCTGATATTTGATCATTAAAAATATGGAATTCTATTGGCTCTGTTGTACTATCATTATTATATGATTTAAAAGTAAAATAAGAGTTGAAATAATTATTTTTAGCACCACTTTCTTTAACGCATCCTAAAAATGTTAATTCTACATCTTTCATTTTAAACTCACTTTCATCTTCAAAACTTCCAATTTCTGGTCCACTGGTTAGTCTTATAGGTGGTGAATAAGCTTCTTTTAATATTATGCTTTGATCATAACAATTTCTTATAGCTTCGCTGAAATTGCCTAATTTATATCCATTTTCTCTATTCTCTTCAGTATCTAATCCAAAGGTATAAATAGGCACATTAAAACTTCCTTTCAAAGTTTGGGCTTCAGCTGGGAGTGAACGGTCAAATTCATAATTTATATTTATATTAATAGATGATATATCTTTATTCTCATCAGTGATATTTAATAATTTTATTAAATTTGTTATATGTGGATAAGCCAATTCCCAATTTCTATCACTTGTCTCGGAGAATATAATTCTTTGGACTTGTAGATGATTAAAGTTTCTTGTTTCAATGATACCTGAATAATTATATTTGTCCCAAATGGTGCTATCTTCTTTTTCTTTTTCAGTTTCTGAACTATTATTATTTGAGCTTTTAAACATTTGCGAAATAGAATCAGCTCTTTCATTTAAAAACAAATTATAATTTTTCATGACACCATTTTTGTAATTAAAAGTTAAATATACATTTATTTTTGCTTTGTTTATATTATTTATTTGATTTGTTGGATTCAATGAACTAAATAGTAATAAAGGTATAATTAAAGTAAATATTAATCCAAATGATAAAGTAAATCCAATTCCAAATTTCTTTGTCTTATTAACTCTTTCACCTATTGGTTTTTCATCCCATTCTTCTTTTTCACAATAAGTATCAAATATAGCATCATAGATGGCCTCGAATTTGTTCCATTGGAACAAATCTAAACAAGTATGAGTAAATGTCCAATCGATTGCATTTTTAATTTCATATAAAAATGGTATCATTTGGAATAGACTCGCTGCATTACTGAATAATTCGTCTTGCTTCTTTTTAAATAAAGATTTCCTTTTTATGTCATAAAATCCATATTTTATTTGCAAAGCAGATAAAAGCATATAAATTAAATTAATTAGATAGAAAATCCATATAAAATAGTTTTGGGTAAAATTATTGCATTGTTCTTCTTTTGTGCAATGCACTCCATTACTACCTAAATTATTATTTCCTTTAATGGGGAAGTAGAAAAATATAAAACAGTGATTAAAAATGACAATGAAAATATGTATAATATATTTCGTTAATAAAGGATAATTAAATGTTTCTTTTTGTATAAAAACTATATTATATGTCTGTAATTGTTTTTCAATTTCTTGTCTTGGTAAATTAGTTATTTTGTAAATAGATTTTGCATTTCTTGAAATTTCACTTTTTAACTTATTTTCTTCAATTTCAGTCAGCAATTCACCTTGTTGATTTTGTTCATTTCTTTTATAAAAAATATATTCATATTGCAAATTATCCCTATTTTGTGATACAAAAATAATTCTATCAATGACTAATATAGTAACATGCAATATTAAATATAAGACCATACTTCCACTAAATTGACTTGTGTCCAAATTTATTTTTCCATATGTATTATCTTGGACCATTTGATTATAAAAAACAAGTATATATAAGCACATTAAAAACAGAGCACCAGTATAACTAGCATAAAAGTCTCTTCCAGGCTTTTCATTTCTATTTTTTGTAAATATTTTTCCAAAATAGCCTCTTTTTACTTCATTATATGCAGGATCTTCATTTCTATTTATAATAAATGGGAATCGATGCTTAACATTTGCATAACTTTGTTTTAATTCTTCTTCATCATTTTGCTCATAGTTATTTCTTTCAGCTCTGGTTATATTCAATATTTCTTTAGGACTATATAAATATTGTAATAATAAGTCTTTGATTGCATCTACTTTACTTTCATAAGTTTTAGTAGAATAAATGGCTATTCTCTCTGAAGCTTCATATATATTTTCTATTTCTGGTTCTCTTTTATACCATATACCATCTGTTATTAATAAATTTCTATTAATTAAAATAGTTAATAAAGTTAAAGCATCAAAAAATATATATTTAAAAAATTCACCTGAAAATAAATCTTCATGATATTTAAATCCTATTTTAAAATCATACAAATAAGAATTGATTAAATCTTTATATTCACTTTCATCTACTATAATAGTAATTAATTTTTCTTGAATAACGAATTTTATCAACATCAAAAAAACTGTATAATAAAGACATACTGACCAATAAAATCTACTAGGTCTAGGATATTCTATAAGTGCAAAGCATATTATTGATATAGGATAAAATAAAGTAGACAAAGATGCGCTCATAATATGATTTAATATCATTACTAAATAGCAAATCGAATTAAATTTGTGTATTATAAATGACAAAGTTAGATAAAATACATTTTCTAACAAATAAGTTTTGGTTAAATATTTTTTAAACAAATTTGTTTCCAATAATTCTTCGAATTGCTGGAACTTGTATCTTTCTCTTAATTGCCTTATATCTTCTTCTTTTTCAAATTGTTCTCTGACTTCTTTTTCTTTTTTTAAATTTTCTTTGAAAAATCCCAGTATATCAACATCTTCATTTCTTTTTTCTTCAGTTGGTTTCGAGTCCATTTTCATGAATTTGTGCAAATTATATAAATTGCTAAACTTTCTTCTCGTATTCTTAGATCTTTCTTCTTTCATTTTATTTTCTTCTAATAAAATTCTTTTTTTCTCGTCGAAATGAGCTTCGAATAATAATTCTATGTTTTTCAAGTCCTCTTTGTCGAAATGCTCCAAATCGGTAATATTCAAAAGTCTATTCACATCATGCTCAATAATAGATTTTATTTTGGTTTCGCCTTTTATTGTCTCAATATCAAAATCATCTTTTTCTTCCTCTTCTATGCTTCTATAAGAAGCTGAATGTTTATGTAACCATAAATATACTTTTGTTATAAAATTCTTATATATCATATCCTGTATTTTCTCTTTGACTTCATCAACGTCCAAGTAACTCTTTTCTTTTGCGATATTATTTGTCTTTTGCATTAAGCCCAATATTCCTTGGAATTTTCCGGCATTTATAATATTTGATTCTTGATTTTTTTCAAGTTGAATATCATCTTCATCATTATTATCATTATTTATATTATTTTCTTCTCTTTCGTCGATAAAATCTGCAGTTCTTTTCCTCGATGACATATCATCTAATAATTTACCACCTATTTTCTTTAATTTATTATTTAATTCTTCTATGATTCTTTTTAAATCTTCCATTGCCTGGTCACTTTGTTGTCTTATGCTTAAACTCCTTTGGAATATTTTAACTCTTTGATTATTGAATTTAAATGAGTTTATAATTGAATGTCTTTTAAAATCATTTTTGTTTTCTAATAAATATACTAAATAGTATTTTTTAAAGTGACTTGATTCATATATTAAAATTTGTAAACTTATTAATAAATAGATAATGGCCTTACTAAATACTTGCATACTTTGATCAATTAATATTTCTTCTTCTCCGTCTTCGTTCACATAGAAATCTATAACTTTAAAGAACCCAATTGCATTAAATATATTATAAAATATAGTATCTTTTTCTGGGTTTAAAAATGGTATTTGATATATTCCTTGACCTAATATATCAATTAAAATTACTATTCTTAAAACTTTTTTAATTACTATAAAATATGTAAATTTTTCTCCTAAATATAATAGTTCACTATTGATCAAATAATAAAAGCTCACAGTTACATATACTACTGAAACTAATCTTCCAATCATAATAGATAACAAAATAATTAAAATCAATATAAAGAAATGTGAATACATATATAAAACTTCTTGAAGTATCATTAAATATTTAGGTAAAGGCTTATATGATCCAAAATTTCCATAAGTATTTTCTTTATTTACTAATCTGAAGTAAATTAATTCTTTTAATGTTGGATTTTTTAAATCCTCTAAATTATATTTCTTTTTATTTTTTCTATTTTCATTAATATCGCTAAGTCTTGAAACATAATCATCTTTTATTTTTAAAATATGCATAAATTCGTTAAGATCTTTACCTATCTTCATTTCAAAGCACTTCAAACACTCACTATATTGTTGGAATTGTATTTCTCCCATATTTTTTATATAATCGATAGTATTAGGCTTTAAATTAAGTGATTCAAAATCAAATTTATCCTTGTTTATTGACTTTTGACCTAAATTCAAAGTATCTTGATAGATACTATATGAAAACATATCTAAATAGAAAAAAATAAGAATAATTTGAATAAATTCTAACCATAACAAATGAACTTGAGATTCAGAAGCTCCTACTCCCCAGAAAAATGCTGCTTTTTTGCTCCATCTAGAACTGTACCATGGAAGATTAAATTCTGATTTAACTATATCTAAAATATTATCATAGTCTCTTTTATATATTTCTTTACTTATATTTGATAGAAAGAATAAAGATTGGTCTATTATGATTGAATAAATAGAACATGATAAGACATAAAACTTCCACATTGTTTTTTTTGTCGATATTAAATAAAATGTAAAACTCAAATAGATAAAAGTATATACACTCAATTTACCTAAGGATAAGCATATCAATAAAAATATAATTAACTCTTCAAACAATTTTTTCAAAAATCGCATAACCCTATCCTTACTATTACCTACTGATAAAGTCTGCTGATTATCATTACATAAAGAAAATATATTCAAAAACCTTTTAACTGTTTTATTCTTTAAAAATTCATTTCCAGGACTATTTTCATCTAAATCTAAGTTATCAAATTCACTTGATTTAGGCCCATTATCATCATCACATATACTTTTTGCTCTAGCTTTTTTTACTATACTACTTGTTCTACTACCTTCTTCATCTGCATTACTGGAAGATCTTGATATATCTTCAACTATAGTTTTCAAATTATTTATAGCTCCATTATTTTCATTATCATTTTCTTGTTTATGATGAATTAATTTATTTAATTCTTTTGGATTTCTCATAAATTTCTTTTGTAAAGACAACCTAAAATCATAATTATTCTTTTTGTCTTTAACAGGAGTTAAGTCTATCCCTGCAACTGTAAGTCCTATTTTAATTAAAATATTATAATCAATAATTCTTGAATATTTCTCCAAAACATTATTCTCATTAAGCAATACTTGTAATTCCTTTCTCAATGAGTCAAATCTTTTTCTATAATTTTCCTCCAATTTTTGATTGTATAAATCTGAAACAAGCACTGCAGCTACCAAGAAATGTATCAGACCGATATCAATTAAATTTTTTTTTTCAGTATTTATGTAAATACCAAATAGAAAAGCTATCGCTTTAATATGCTTCTCTGTATCTTCTCCTACTAACTCTGAATGGCTACTATTACATCCTAAGAAAACTTCTTCTTTGCATCCATGCTGGAATAAGTGGAATATGCCATAAGTATATAATAAGATGAAGTATACAAAGCTATATATTATCATACATCTAAATGATGTAATTCTATATTGATGCAATATCATATAATGTTTTGGGTCTTCAATTAACGAATATCTGACAACTTTTGATATAAAATATGATCTCTTATTGATATATTTAGTAAGTTTTGAAATTATTCTATGGAACATTTTTATGAAAAACATTCCAAATATAATTATATATAGAAGCATGGAATATGAGAGCTCATAAAAGCAAAAAACAATACCTACAAAAAAGAATAAAAACAGCCAGTAACATTTAGTGAAAATTAAAATTATATTGGCTTTTATTAATTGATGGCTTTTGGTATAAATTTCCTTTTCATTTTCATTATATTTATCTGCATACAATTTATCTTGAATAAATTCATTTTGTTCTTCTTTTATTTTTCTCATTTTTTCTTCTTCTTTTTTCTTTTTTTCTTTTAATAATTTAATTTGACGACTAGTGGTTTGTTTTCTTATAACTAAAAAGTTATTAATACTTTTTAATATTTTTTTTGTTTTTCTTTTGAACAAAGTGAAAATAAAGCATGTCATAAAATATGGCAAGAAATTATAATATAAATTTTCTTCTTTGTATAAAGTAAATCCAATGACAGGCAAATTCAATAAAAAGAAATTATTTTGTGTTTTGTCTTGTATTATTTTTTGGAAACTGAAATAATCTTTTAATAAAAATTGGTATAAGAATGCAAGTAAAGTATTAATATTACAATACAAAATTATTATTTTATTTATAACTCTATATAATGTTATATTGATACTCTCTCTTTCTTTTCCCTTTCTGTTAACGCTTGGAGTTTGAACTGAAACAATATAATAATATAAAGATATGGAAAATAGAATTAATTTTATCAAAAATATAATATTCATTTCAAAATAACAAGAAAAGAACAAAAATGCAATTACTAATCCCCAAACATATAAATGCTCCATTAAATCATTAGTAAAGACAGCTATTCTTACTAATATATGTTGACTTTCTGTTTTTATTGTTTTTACTTTTGCTTTTTTGCTTCTTTTTGCTACAAAGTTTTGTAAGTAATTTCTTAAAGATATTTTTTTATTTGTTAAAATATTTGCTATATATTTATTGCTAAATGCTCTATATTGGAAGCAAAAACAATAAACAACTCCATAAATAAATATTTCTATATCATTTGAAGATCTATCATCATTATAAATAATAAATAATTGTAAAAAATCTTTATGTTTACTAAGTGAATCATAGAAATATATTTTAAGTAGATCAAGAGCAAATTCACAAAAATATAATAATTGAAAAATAGAAATATTTATTTTATAGAAATAATGCATTTTTTTTGGGATAATTATTTGCATAATAAATATAATGACTAATATAAAATGAACTAAATTAACTCTATAAACAGAAACAAAATACATAACAACTAAAGTTAATTTATCTATATTTATAAAAAAATATTTTCCTAAAAGATCAGTAAAACTAAAATCAAATTCATCAGCAATTTGAAGGCTTTTATTTTCAGCTTCAGGCTTTAGATTTATGCCACTACTATTACTACTTTCATTTTTTTCATCATCATCACTACTACTGCTATTTTGACTCTCATTCATATTACTACTACTATTTTTGTCTTCATAGACATCTTCATATAATAAATCATTTTCATTTTTTCTATCACTAAATGCAATATCAACACTTTTATTTGAATCTATTACAGGTAGAATTGCATCATTACTTATTTTATTGTCATCTTCTTCATCTTCTTTTTTCACAATTTTATTCTTATTTTTTATCATTTCTTTTACTTTTGGGAAATAATATAATGAACTAATTAAAAACATTAAAAGAATATAAAAAATATGTCCGGCTAAATATTCCAATGAAACATATTCATATTTTTCTATAGCGAATCTTCTTAATTGAATTTTTCTATCTTCATTTAAATTTTCAAATAATCCATCAATGTTACCAATATGGGCAAATGCTAAAGTTAAGAATAGCATAGGTAATAAAAGATATAAAATTAAGCATCTATTTTTTTTTCTATCAATGAAATAAAAAGAGAAAAATACTACAAAAAAAATTCCAACTGAATAAAAGTTTCTAAAATAATATATCCATATTATAGATATTACTCTAATTATTTCATCAATTCCATTCATAATATAATTATTTTTATTTAATTCCTTATGCTTTTCTATTTTTTTCTTCATTATCTCTACCCTCATTTCTTCTTCATTTAATATATCAGGGCCTTGCCTTAGTTCACCTAAAATAAATGCCATTGACAGCATTGATAAAACTCCAAATATATATCCTGCATATTTTTTTAAATATTCTTTCAAAGTTTCATCTTCAAAATATCTATATGAATAACTTATACCTATTTGTGTATATATTGAATAAATTTTAATTACTTTATTTTGTTCTTCGTCATAAACTTCATTCTGATGCAAGTATCTATCTTGGAAATATGGTATGTTGAAAAAATTAATTAAAAATAATTGTATCGAAATAAAAACAAGTTCAATTGATATGATGAATTTAAACAATCTTTTAATTTTTTCTTCATTTACTTTAAGTGAACACAGCAGAAAAGATAGTTGAATTAAAATTATATAAAACAAAGTCAGTATAGAAATATTAAAAACACTGAAACATACCATAAAAATATATGATATTAAAATTAATTTTCTAATTGTAATTTTTTTCATTCTTCTAAAATTGATATCTTGACCTGTTAAAGTCCTGCAATTGAAAGAAACAAATATGCCATATCCACTTGAAAATATCATAGTGATTTCAGTTATAATACTTAATATGAAATAATATAGAGAACTTTCATCATGCAAAAATGATACTCCTAAATTAATAAGCAAATCTTTATTATTTGTAACCTGTTCATAGTCTAGTATAGCTAATATGATTGTTATTAATTTAAATAGAAGTGAGTATGAGGCATATCCAATGGTGAAAATTTCTAAATAATATTTAATTTTTTTGGAATTTTCACTCAAATTTTCTAATAAAATTAAATAAACGAAGCCAATTAAAATGTAATACATTGATAAAATATTGAAATTAAAAGATGAAGAAAAATAGAGCATGAATAATAAAAAATAATCTTTGAAATTGTAATATTTTACTTTTTTATATTTGTCTTGCAATTGTTTTTCTTTTGCCTTTTTCTCATTTTCTTCTTCTTCCCTTTTGCATTCTTTTAAAAGAGTTTGTTCAAAATCTTCTTCTTTTGTTGAATCCATTCTATCTAGATTCTTCTGTTTTTTAACTTGATTTACTATATTTAAAAATGAAGACATTGGATTTTTCTTTTTTACTTCGCTTTTTTGGTCTTCAATTTGGTTTTGATTTTGATCCCCATTTTCATATATATTATCACTTTGGTGTTGATTTTCATTTTCATTTGCATTTTCATATATACCTTCATTTTGATTTTCATTTGCATTTTCGTAAATACCTTCTTTTTGATTTTGATTTGCATTTTCATAAATACCTTCGTTTTGATTTTGATTTGCATTTTCATAAATACCTTCGTTTTGATTCTGATTTTGATTTGCATTTTCATATATACCTTCATTTTGATTTTCATTAGTATTTTCATAAATTCCTTCATTTTGATTTTGATTTTCATTTACATTTTCATAAATTCCTTCATTTTGATTTTGATTTTCATTTACATTTTCATATATTCCTTCATTTTGATTTTGATTTTCATTAGCATTTTCATAAATACCTTCGTTTTGATTTTGATTTGCATTTTCGTAAATACCCTCATTTTGATTTTGATTTTGGTTTTCATTTACATCAGCATTGTTAGGATTTTCATTTACTTCTTGGTTATTTGTATTAGGTACTTGGGCTAATATTTCATCATTATTTTGTTGATTTTGTTGGTTTTGTTGTGTTTCATTATTCGCTTCTTCTCCATTAAAGTCATCTCTTTCTTCCATTAAAATTATTAAATAATGGAATAAACTAAAATTATATAATTATATTTATTATTATATTAATTTAATTTCATTTATTTTTTTATTTAGATAAAATATTCATAAGATGGGGATTGGGGATTGGGGATTGGGGATTGGGGATTGGGGATTGGGGATTGGGCCCAATCCCCAATCCCCCAATC
>Ga0247610_10008791_pt1 | contig 10235 bp, 4 predicted proteins | sample 174DNAGHGhighgp2_FD_193483 | JGI IMG/M metagenome (GOLD analysis project Ga0247610, IMG submission 193483) | Sheep rumen microbial communities from Palmerston North, Manawatu-Wanganui, New Zealand - 1742 DNA GHGhigh gp2 | ecosystem: Host-associated > Mammals > Digestive system > Stomach > Rumen ... | reverse complement strand
AATAATGGCTAAAAGCTTAACTCAAACTCAAAAAGAACTAAATAAAGCAAATGCAATTAATGAAATTCATCTAGCAGCAGTTGAGTTCAAAAATAATGTTGTTGGTAAAAAGTTTCTATATGTTTTTGATAATAGATATATTGAAGTTTCTTTTAAAAAAGGAAACTTTAAACATCTAACTGGTGTAGATACTAAATTATCTGCTAATGATTTTTATAAATATGCTGTAAGAGGAACTTTAAAGAAAACACATATTTTCTTTTCGTCAGAACATCCATATGCATTATATGAAAAGAAAGTAAAGCATATTCAAGACATTTCAAAATTGGCTAAAAGTCAAAGTGTTATGCTAGAAGATATTAAGACTGGTACAACAACATTTAAGTTTGGTACAACTGATTTATATTTTACATTATTAATGGAACATGAATATGATACTGCTGGTAATGCAAAAAGTGAATGCTATATAGTTAAGTCATTAAGAGATGAAGATTGCTTTGATAAAGCATCAGGTTACTTTTTAGTAACAAATGTTTTTGTAAAGGATTCTAATGATAAAAAGTATTCTAATATTTTATATTCAGAGAATAATAAATTACCGAGTGAACTAGAAGAAAAAATTGATGATTGTATTAATATGTACCCAATGTCAAGGACACTTATAAAAAAAGGTATATGTTATTAATAAGGAATCAATCCCCTAGGGGATTCGCAGCCTAGATTGAAGCTGATTGTACATTTGTACTTTCAGCTTCTTTTTTATGTAATAACTGAATTCCACCTTCAAGTAAATATATACGATATTCAACTGGAGTTCTTTTACCTAAATCCCATTGATATCTATAATTATTGTAATAATCCATATAGTCATCTATTTCATTGATTAAATCTTCATAGTCTAAACATTCTTTTAAATGTAATTCATCCTTCATATGACCAAAGAATGATTCTTGTGGTGCGTTATCCCAACAATTACCACGTCTTGACATAGATTGTTGTATTTCTAATTCTTTTAATAATTGTTGATAAGATAATGAAGTATAATGACATCCTTGATCAGAATGAATCAATGTATCTTTAGTTATTAAATCTCTATGTTTTATCATTAAGGATTTTACTGTTTCTAATACGAAATCTACATCTAATGTTTTAGATAATTTATATGCCATTATTTCACGTGTAGCTGAATCTTTAATTGTAGATAAATACGCTCTTGATTTATATGGCCCATAAAAGATATATGTAATATCTGTAAGTAAATTCCTACCTGGTGTATTACTATAGAATTCTCTATTTAAAATATTATCATGGAAGTTATTTGTCGCTATTGCTTTAGCTATACGTCTTAGTGGATTTGCCCTTCTTATAGGACATATTAATCCATATTTCTTCATTAACCTTCTTATTTTCTTAAGATTCATAACGATTCCATATTGGCGTTCTAAAGTCATTTTTAGTTGTTTTGCACCTTTGTTTCGTCCTTTAAATTTATATGCTTTTAGAATTAAATTAAAATCCTTCTTATCTTTTTCTTCACGAAGAAGATATTCTTTACTTGTTAATCTACTCACATATGCGTAATAACCTGATCTAGATACATTAGATATTTGACATAACCATTTAATATTAAGCTTTTCTTTGTGCTTTTGTGTCATTGTATATATTATTTTGAAGATTTCTTTTTCTTTGATTTTGATTCCTTCCATGCGGCTTTCCTCTCCGCCCTTCTGAGGAGGCTTAGGAATTCCACCTTTGCTTTAAGAATTTCATTTTCTTGTTTTAATCTTTCCATTTGTTCTTCAGAAGATAATTCTCTTTCAAGAGGCCTACCTGATTCGGTAGAACGAGTATCTTTAAAGCCTTCTGGACGTATTGATTGTTTCTTCACTCTTTGCGTTATATTATTAACTCGAATTTCGCCTAGAACTTTGTAATCAAATCCCATTTCAGTTAATATTTGTGATGGTAGTTTTCCTGAATTATATTCCAGCATAAAAACTTCTTTAAATTCTTCAGTATATGTAATTGCCTTTTCTGAAACATGTTTAACATATTTGTTTTTTCTTAATTGTTCAACTTGCTCAGGAGTAAAATAATTTTTGCCCATATCATCATCTCGTTTCTATTATTTTTATTATACAACGACAAAAAGACCCTACAAAGTAGAATCCACCTTTTTTATAAGTGTCTACTTTATAGGGTCTATTTTATAGGATGAGGCATTTTCTTTTGGTTTATCAAGTTTTTTCTTCATAAAATCTGATGATAATATTAATCCAATAACAGATAATATCATTCCTATTATTGTAAATATAGTTATTCTTTCAGTTAAAAATAAAAATGAGAATAAAGTAGATATTAATGGAGATAAGTATAAGTAGATGTTTGTTGATACTGCAGATATTCTTTCGCATGAATAATTCCAAAATAAGAATGCGATAGTTGATGCGAATAAAGCAAGAAATAGTATAGCAAATACTACCCTATAGTCAGTAAATGCATGAAAATTAAAATCAGATTTAGTAATAAAGAATAAAGGTATTAGGAATATGAATCCATATTCCATTATATGTCTTGTTGTTGCAGTACCTGAATATCCTAAATCCTGTATTTTCTTTAGGAATACACAATATATTCCCCAAGATATCATTGCAAGTAATGCAAGTATATCTCCTAAGGGATTTAGCTTTAATTCAAATACACCATTTAGTGTTATTAAGATAATACCTGATATTGCGATAATGAATCCTAAAATAAAATTCCATGTTATTTTAGGTGTTCTAAATACAATAAATGATGATATTAAAGTGATCATAGGAACTATTCCTGCAATAATACCTACATTAGTTGATGATGTATATTTTAATGCTAGATTTTGTAAAAAGAAGTATAAAGTAATACCTGATATACCTGCCCCTAAGAAATATAATTCGTCTTTTATTCTTTTTGGTTTATGTATTTTTGGATATATTAAGAATAAGCATATTATAGATATAAAAAAGCGATATATAAGTATTGTTGTTGGTGAAAATGATTCTAATAGAAATTTTGTAACTACAAATGTAGATGACCAAATAACAACTGTTATTAATGCTAGTGTATGTGGTAGTGCTTTTTTCATAATATAACCTCGATAGTACTATTTTAGCAAAAGTAAGATATAAATTAAATATATATTTATATGTATACATATAAAAATTCTTATATAAATATTTTTTTAATTAGTGGTTGAAATTTGTAATCATTTGGAATATAATTATAAAATGCCTATAATGGCTAATTAATCATAAGATTTTTAGTTATATCTATAGATATAGCTTTATATAAATTCGTGGACATCCATAAATAAAGGTTTATAAACACCCTTTTAACTCTTTGAGTTAAGAAGTCTTATGACAGTTTAAAAAAAACGAAAGGATATTGTATATTAGAGTATACAAAGGTAAAGAACTTATGGCAAACGTAGGTTACAGAGTCGAAGATTTTGGTAAAAAGTCAAAAAGACGTAATTACTCAAAAATCAGAAGTAGAGTAGATGTACCTGATCTAATTGAAATTCAGACTAAGTCATTTCAGGAATTCGTTGATTCAGGACTTGAAAAATTATTAGAAGACATCTCTCCTATTTCATCAACAAATCAAGATTTAAAGCTTTATTTTGGTGCATGTCATTTCGAAGATCCAAAGTATTCTGTTGTTGAATCAAGATTAAGAAGAACAAATTATTCTAGACCATTAAAGGTTATGGTTCGTCTTGAAAATGCACAAACAGGTACAAGTGTGGAAAATGAATTATTTATGGGTGATATCCCTTTCATGACTCCAGTTGGTACATTCATTATTAATGGTGCTGAACGTGTTATCATTTCACAGATTATCCGTTCTGCAGGTGTTTATTATTCAAAAGACATCGATAAGAAGACAGGAGATACAAAATTCTCTGCACAAATATTCCCAACACGTGGTGCTTGGTTAGAATATGAAGCAGGTTCAAGAAATATTTTCTATGGTAAGCTTGACCGTTCTAAGAAGGTTCCTCTTACAACTATGTTAAGAGCATTCGGTTTAAGCTCTAATGAAGAAATTGAAGAATTATTCGGTACTAAGGATTTCTTTAAGGATACTTATGAAAAGGAAACTTCATTAGCTAAGGGCCAAGAAATTAATAGTGAATATGGTGCAACAGAATTATATTCTAAATTACGTCAAGGTGAAGCAGCTCCAGTTGAAGGTTCAAGAATTGGTATTGCTGATAAGCTATTCAATGGCGAAAAATATGATTTACAAGAAGTTGGTCGTTTCAAGTTCAATGTAAAGCTTGATGTTTTACAAAGAGCAAAGGGTTTAATCTTATCACGTGATGTTATCGCATGCGACGATGTTTTCGATGATGAAACAGGTGAAATCTTATTTGAAAAGGGTCAAGTTATTGCATCTAAGGGAGAAAGAGTTGAAGGAGACGTTTTAGAAACTTTAAAGAAGGCAAGAAGCGGATTCCGTTATCAAGTTAATTGCAATAACATATTTGATTCTGATATTTATGATACTCCAGATTCAACTTCACGTTCTAAAGATCCATATCAAGAAATTTTATATGTTGATGTAGTTAACGGTGACGATGTTAAGGAAGTTAAGATCGTTGGTAATGACCAAAGAGAAACTGCATTACATATTACATTATCAGATATTTTTGCATCTATTTCATATTTCATTAATTTATATCAGGGTGCTGGTAATATTGATGATATCGATAACTTAGGAAATAGACGTTTAAGATTAATTGGCGAATTATTAAGAAACCAATTCAGAGTAGGATTCGGTAAGCTTAAGAAGAATATTAAGGATAGAATGTCTTTAACTGAAACAGAAAAGGCAACTCCATCTAACCTTATTAATATTAAGCCTTTAACATCTACATTAAAGGAATTCTTTGGTTCATCTCAATTATCACAATTCATGGACCAAATTAACCCACTTGCTGAAATTACTCAAAAGAGAAGAATTTCTGCGTTAGGTAGTGGTGGTATCCAAAGAGACCGTGCTGGTACAGAAGTACGTGACGTTCATAACTCACACTATGGACGTATGTGCCCAATTGAAACACCAGAAGGTCCATCAGTAGGTTTAATTACATCACTTGCATCTTATGCTAAGATTGATAAGTATGGATTCATTGAAGCTCCATATTTCAAGGCATATAAGGATGAAAATGGTGAAACATATTTCAAGTCAAAAGAGGTTACTGATTTTGATGATAAGAAGAATGAATATGTTACTAATTTAGCAATGGATGATGCTGAAATCGAATACTTAACTGCATTCGATGAAGATGGCAAGGTTATTGCAGCTGCATCAACTAAGCTAGAAGTAAGAGGCGATAGATTCTATATTGCTGATGAATCAATTATCGGTCGTCGTGATCTTGAAACAGAAATGGTATCAAGACAAGAAGTTGACTACATGGACGTTGCTCCAAGACAGATTGTATCAGTTGCCGCATCATGCGTTCCATTCCTTGAACACGATGACGCAACTCGTGCCCTAATGGGTGCAAACATGCAACGTCAGGCAGTACCTATTATCGCACCAGAATCACCAATTGTTGGTACTGGTATGGAATATAGAGCTGCAAAGGACTCAGGTGCAGCATTATGCGCTTTAGGCGATGGTGTTGTAGAATATGTTGATGCTAAGAAGATCGTTGTTAAGGAAACATCAGGAGATACTCGTAAGTATGATTTATATCAATTCTTACGTTCAAACTCATCTACTGCAATTATTCAACGTCCAATTGTTAAGGCTGGCGAAGTAATAGAACGTGGTGATGTTATTGCTGATGGTCAATCAATGAAGGATGGAGAATTAGCATTAGGTAGAAACGTACGTATCGCATTCATGACATGGGAAGGATATAACTTCGAGGATGCCGTTATCATGTCAGAAAGAATGGTATATGATGATGTTTATACTTCATTACATATTGAAGATTATGATATTGAAGCAAGAGACACTAAGTTAGGACCTGAAGAATTCACTCGTGAAATTCCTAACGTTGGTGATGATGCTAAGAAGAACTTAGATGAATATGGTATCGTAAGAGTTGGTACAGAAGTTAAGGAAGGAGATATTCTTGTTGGTAAGACTACTCCTAAGGGACAAACTGACCCAACTCCAGAAGAAAAGCTATTATTACAGATTTTCGGTGAAAAGAGCCGTGATGTTAAGGATTCATCTTTACGTGTTCCTCATGGTGGTGGAGGAGTTGTTCAATCAATTCAACACTTCTATAAGAAGGGACCAGATGGAAAGAAGGATGACTCTTTAAATCCTACAGTTAATGAAGTAGTAAGAGTATTCATTTTACAGAAGAGAAAGATTCAAGTCGGTGATAAGATGGCTGGTCGTCATGGTAATAAGGGTGTTATTTCTAACATTTTACCAGTTGAAGATATGCCATTCTCAGCAGATGGTCGTCCTATCGACATCATGCTTAACCCACAAGGCGTTCCTTCTCGTATGAACATTGGACAGGTACTAGAATTACATTTAGGTATCGCAGCTAAGAAATTAGGCGTTAAGGTTGCAACACCAGCATTCGATGGTGCTACAATTGAAGATATTGAACAGGCTATGGCTGATGCAGGCATGCCAGCAGATGGTATGTATACATTATATGATGGACGTAGTGGTGAACCATTTGAAAATAAGATTTCAGTTGGTATCATGTACTTCATCAAGTTAAGCCACATGGTTGATGATAAGTTACATGCAAGAAACGTTGGTAAGTATACATTAGTTACTCAACAACCAATGGGTGGTAAAGCTCAAAACGGTGGTCAGCGTTTCGGTGAAATGGAAGTTTGGGCATTACAAGCATATGGTGCTGCACATACATTAAGAGAAATGATGACTATCAAGTCAGATGATCTTGTTGCACGTGATAGAACATTTGATGCAATTGTTGATGGCAAGCCAATTCCTGAATCATCAATTCCTGAATCATTCAGAGTATTAACAAGAGAACTTCAATCTTTAGGTATCCATGTTGAATTAATCAACCAGGATGGCGAAAATGAAGTTAACCGTTCTATTGTAGACTTCAAGATTAAGAATGTTGAAACTCCAAGAGTTAGATATTCATTAACTAAGTCTAAAGAAGAATTAATGGCAGAAGCCGATGAAAAGTAGGAGGAATGTAAGATAATATGAGTAAGCAATATAAATATTTCAAAATTGGTCTAGCATCTCCTGAAGAAATTTATTCATGGTCACATGGTGAAGTTTTAAAGCACGAAACAATTAACTATCGTACTTTAAAACCAGAACCAGATGGATTATTCTGTGAAAAGATTTTCGGACCTACAAAGGATTATCAATGTGCTTGTGGTAAATCTAAGAGATCTACTGACAAGGGTAAGATTTGTGAAAAGTGTGGTGTAGAAATTACTGAGGCTAAGGTAAGACGTGAGAGAATGGGTCACATTACTCTTGCGGCTCCAGTAGTTCATACTTGGTTCTTAAGAAATTCTCCATCTCCACTTGCAACATTATTACAATTAAAGAACAAGGATTTAGAAGAGGTTGTATACCTAGCTTCATATATCGTTGTTGATTCTAAGCTTCCTAAGGCTGAATTACCTAAGAATGCAGTAATTTCTGAATCTAGATATGAAGAATTAATGATGAAGTATCCAGGACAGTTTAAGGCTATGACTGGTGCTGAAGCTATTAAGGAATTATTATCTAAGCTAGATCTTGAAGCTATGGATAAGAAGTTAAGAGCTAAACTTAAGAGCTCATCTAAGCAAAAGCGTGATAAGGTTATTAAGCAGCTAGAAGTTGTTGAAGCATTCTTAAGATCTGATAACAAGCCAGAATGGATGATTTTAACTGTATTACCAGTATTACCACCAAGCTTAAGACCAATGGTACCACTTGATGGTGGTCGTTTCGCAACAACTGACTTAAACGATTTATATAGACGTATCTTAAACCGTAACAACCGTTTAAAGAAGCAATATGAAGTACACGCTCCACATCTTATTACTAAGAATGAAAAGCGTATGCTACAAGAAGCTGTAGACTCATTAATCGATAACTCTAAGAGAGGTAAGAAGTCTGCAATTGATAAGGCTCATAAGTTAAAGAGCTTATCAGATATGTTACGTGGTAAGCAAGGACGTTTCCGTCAAAACTTATTAGGTAAGCGTGTTGACTATTCAGGACGTTCAGTTATCGTTGTTGGTCCATCATTAAAGATGTATCAATGCGGTATTCCTAAGGAAATGGCTTTAACATTATTTAAACCATTCGTATTAAGAGAAATAATTAATGAACAACATATAACTTTAGCAGCAGCTAATAAGTTATGTGATAACCAAGATAACTCAGTTTGGAATATCCTAGAAGAGGTTATAAGAGAACATCCAGTTCTATTAAACCGTGCCCCTACTCTACACAGATTAGGTATTCAAGCATTCGAACCAGTATTAATTGAAGGTAAGGCTATTCGTCTTCACCCATTAGTATGTACACCATTCAATGCCGACTTCGATGGTGACCAGATGGCTATCCACGTACCTCTATCTCAAGAGGCTCAAGCTGAAGCAAGATTATTAATGTTAGCTTGCAACAACATCCTAAACCCTAAGGATGGTAAGCCAGTAGTTACTCCTTCACAGGATATGATTTTAGGTAACTATTATTTAACTACTGAAGTTAAGGGTGAAGAAAACGAAGGACACTTCTATAATAATTTTGATGAAGCATATATGGCTTACAAGAACAACATCATTACTCTACATACAAGAATTTTTGTTAATGTAGAATTCATGATTGAAAAGATTGTAGGACCAGACAAGCATAAGTCTTTAAATGCATTACCATCTAAGTATTTATTTACAACTGTTGGTAAGATGATTTTCAATAACATCCTTCCAACTGATATGACATACTTAAATGACTATGCAAAGGATAATGATTATTATGATAAGACACCTGAAAGATATTTCTTAGGTTATACTGAAGGATATAAGTCAGGTGATAAGGTTAGTGCTGAAGATATGAAGAAGTCTTATGATGAATTCATTGCAAGAGATGTTACTAACCCATTCAAGAAGAAGAATATCATAAGAGTTATTGCAGAAGTATTTAAGAGATATCCTACAACAATGACATCAGCAACACTTGATGCTATTAAGAATTTAGGATATAAGTATTCAACAATTTCAGGTATTTCAATTTCTATGGCCGACGTATTAAAGTACGAGGGTAAGGATGCTAGAATTGCTGCTGGTGATAAGAAGGTTGCTCAAATCACTAAGTATTACGAAATGGGTCTTATTACAGATACAGAACGTAAGATGCAAGTTCAAGCTGAATGGGAATCTGCTCGTTCAGAAATTGAAAAAGGTCTTTGGAAAGAACTTTCTAAGCATAAATCAAACGGTATTTACATCATGGGTGACTCAGGTTCCCGTGGTTCATCTTCTAACTTCTCACAGTTAGCCGGAATGCGTGGTTTAATGAACAACACAGTTGGTGATATCATCGAAGTTCCAGTTAAGGCAAACTTCCGTGAAGGTCTATCAGTTGCAGAATTCTTCATTTCTACACACGGTGCTCGTAAGGGTTCAACAGATACTGCCTTAAAGACAGCTGAATCTGGTTACTTAACTCGTAGATTAGTAGATGTATCACAAAATGTTGTAGTATCAAGCGAAGATTGTGGTACTGAAAATGGATTTACAGTACGTGCAGTTGTACAAATGACTAATGGTGATCCTAAGACTATCGTTACAGTTGGTCAACGTGCATTAGGTCGTTTCGCTGCAAGAGATATCGAAAACCCATTAACTGGTGAAATTATTGCAAGAAGAAATGAATTAATTGAAGAAGCTCAAGCAAAGGCTATTGATAATGCAGGTATTGAAGAAGTATGTATTCGTACAAACTTAACATGTGCTTGCAAGACTGGCGTTTGTGTTAAGTGTTATGGTAGAAACCTTGCAACTAACAAGATGGTTGAAGTAGGTGAAGCTGTTGGTGTTATTGCCGCTCAGTCAATTGGTGAACCAGGTACACAGTTAACAATGCGTACTTTCCATACAGGTGGTGTTGCCAGTGCAGCCGATATTACACAAGGTCTTCCAAGAGTTCAGGAATTATTTGAAGCAAGAAAACCTAAGGGTCTTGCTAAGATGAGTGAAGTAAATGGTACAATCAAGAAGATTGAA
>Ga0247610_10008790_pt1 | contig 10235 bp, 5 predicted proteins | sample 174DNAGHGhighgp2_FD_193483 | JGI IMG/M metagenome (GOLD analysis project Ga0247610, IMG submission 193483) | Sheep rumen microbial communities from Palmerston North, Manawatu-Wanganui, New Zealand - 1742 DNA GHGhigh gp2 | ecosystem: Host-associated > Mammals > Digestive system > Stomach > Rumen ... | reverse complement strand
ATCAGGAGATAAAGGTAATGGTATTAGCGGTTCAATTTCAACTTTTGAGGATATGGGTGGAAATACATTTAAGATTCAAATACCAAGTAGTTGGATTGATTTTTCAATAGAAGCGGGAGCTACTAAGGTTCAAGCTACGATTTATTGGTTGAATCCTAATGATAATTACAGTAGAAGTGGTGGTTGTGAACCATCAAACTATGTTATGCTTGATATAAGTATTCCTGTTGAAACAATAACACTATCTCCTACCACACCATACATTAGTAAAGGTAATTCTTATTACTTAGGTAAAACTATTACTCCATTAGATGCTCACTATGATGAAATTGAATGGACAAGTAGTAATCAATCAATTGTTACAGTAGATAGCACAGGTAAAATTACTGGTGTATCAGCTGGTACAGCAACAGTTACAGCAACAATAGATGATGTTTCAACATCAGTATTAGTAACAGTATATGAAATTAGTACTAATGTTAATAACGAACAAGCTGATGATATAGTAGGAGAAGCCGGAAATATTATTGATGAGATAATTAATAATGAAGATCCTGATTATAGTAATACAGATATTAACGGAGAAGACATTGGTAATGTAACAGATGAAATCATTAATGGTATTCAAAATGATTTTGAATTCTGGATCAATTGCAATTGGAATGGATTTGGATTAGGTCATTATAAGAATATCTGGGATTACATTAATGAATGGTATAACAATACATTTGGCGAAAATAGTTGGAATTTTGCTTGGGGCTATGAGATAGAATATGAAATTGGTTATACTGATAGTAATAACTATAATCATCATCTTGGAAATATCGTAGAATTCCAAAATGAATATAATATTACATTAGATTTGCCTTATGATTTACCATCTCATGGAAATGGTAAGAAACGTAGTTATTGCTTAGTTAGATGTCATGATGGTCAATTAGATATAATTCCTGTTATGATAGATGGTAAGGGTAAGGTTCATGCCAAATCTAATAAATATTCAGATTTCATTTTAATGTATGAAGATATTGATATAGTAGATGATGAGGCAATTTATAGGGAAGAAAAACATTCTGCCACATTAGGTGATGATATTAAAATAAATACATATCTTGCTCTACAAGATAATGTTACAAATCCAGTAATGACTGCATGGCTAGATGATAATAATAAAACAACCATAAATGGTTCATTACAAAATGATGGAAGATATAAATTTGTTTATGGTGTTGCAGGACCTCAAATGTCATCAACAATCTATTACACAATTACTGCAACAGTAGATGATGAAGAAGTAATAACAGCTGTTAAGACTTATTCAGTAAGAGATTATTGTGAAGCAGTACTTAATTCTGATAAATCTCAGAAGATGAAAGATTTAGCAGCTCAAATGTTAAATTATGGTGCTTATTCACAAATCTATTTTGGATATGATACAAATGACTTAGCAAATAAAAACTTAGAATCATTAGGTTACTCTACAAATCTTGATACAAGTGTTATTAATCAAAATTCCGTTGTATCGTTTGATGAATATGCTGGTGATATAAAAGCTCAATTTACAACAAATTCATTAATATTTGATTCTGAAATAGCATTAAAGTATTATATGACATTAGATGATGGTGTCGAAAATGCTTATATGGCATATAGAATTAAAGATAGTAATAGTGCATATACTTATGTTGAATTAACAGAAAGTGGAAATAGATATTATGCTAAGATTGAAGATATCAAAGCTCCATTATTAACTGAAGTATATGAATCATTCATTTGTGTAAAGAACGGAAATGAATATCAACAAATCAGTAATACAAAATATTATAGCCCTGAATGTTATGCAACAGCTATTTATAACAATAGTACTAAGCAAAATATGATTAATGCAGTAGTTGCAATGATGATGTATTGTCAAGCTGCAAGAGATTACTTTGGACTAGCTTAAAAGGAGATTAATATGAATAATAAAAAAGAATATTTAAAACCTCTTATAAAGGACGAAGAAATTGAATTAGAGGATATTATTGCAACTTCAGGAAAAGATCCATTTGAAACTGATGAAATATAATATATTTGTAATTATGCATTTGATGATGCATATATTGATTATATTTACTTACCTAAGACAATTGAGTATGTAGGAAAGTATGCATTTGATAGTACATTCGTGTATGTAGAGAACAAAACAATACCTGCAGCATGGAATGAGTATTTCACTCAAAATCAATTGGCTATAGCTACAAATGTAAAAAATAATGGTGAATATCTATATAAGATTGATAATAATGAGGCAATATTATTATTTTATGGTTAATGATAATAATACTTATTATGTATATGTTAAAAATACAACAAATGTTGGTGGCATGACAATTTATAATGTAACAAAGAAAACAGAAATAGGATATATATCTATGGATGACTATAGTTATTCTAGTGCAAAGATAGAATGTAAAAAAGGTGAGATTGTATATATTAAAATAACTCCAGCTTCAGCATACCAAACAACCGATTACGTGTATATTTATTTTACTGGTTTCTCTAATTTATCTTCTAGTGCTACAGCACAATCAACTATTACATCTAATGTTAATTATGGATCTGAAATAAATTTCGGAACACCACAAATGATTGGAAAAAAATTTGTTGGTTGGTATACTGAAGATAATCTATTATATGATTCTAAATATTATGATGTCGATCATGATTTAGTATTAACAGCAAGATTTGAATAGTTATCACAATATAACGTAATAATAAACATATAAAGGACACAATTAAAATGTGTCCTTTAGTTTTTACCATTATTCTTATTTGCGATTATAGTATTAATATACTATAATTATATTATGATATTTCTATTTAGGAGGGCTATATGAATCTAATTGATTTTTCTACTTCACATGAAAGAAAATATTTAATTTGTGATAATATCTCAAATGGTAAAGCATTAATTAGAAAATATAATAGAAAAGATATTATTTTTTCTAATTTAAGTGTTACAACCATTTTTGATATCGCAAAAGAAATATTGATTTCAAAGCTTGCTAAAGATAAAATATCTTATTTAAAATTTATAGACTCATCTGAAAAAGAAATAATTGTTAGTAATTTATTAAATGAAAATGAATATAAATTCATTCATTTTGATTCTTATTGTGATACTACAACAAAAGAAATAATTAATATTATAGATGCAATTCGTTCTGGAAAAAAACTAAAAGAATTAGATTATAATGATAAAATAAAAAGCATTAACCAATTAATAATAGATTATGAAAAATATTTAACTAATAATAATTATTATGATGAAATAAGAACAATAAAAGATGCAATTAATATAATAAAAGAATCAAATTATAAAACTAAATACAGATATGGAATATTAGAATATTATAATTTAAATTTAACATATGATGAAAAAACATTTATTGATTTATTAAATGTTAAAGATATTATTGATTATAAAATAGATAATAAATGTAATAATAGAATATTTGTTAAATCATATGGAGCATTTAATGAAGTAGATTATATATTAGATGATATTGTAAATAAAAAATTAAATATGGCAGATATTTTAATAGTAGTTTCATCTAAAGAATATATAACTACTTTATCTTCAGCATTAGAAAATAGAAAATTACCATATAAAATTAATGTATCATATGGAATAATGGATGATAATCTAACATTACTATTATTAGATATAATACATTTTGCAGCTAATAATTATCTATACTCAGATTTTATTAAAATAATTAATAATCCATTAATTGATTTAAATAAAACATATATTGAATTAAATAAAGATGGAAAAACATATAAAGATACAACATATAAGCTTGGTGTGTCTGCAGGTATATTATATTCATTAGATAGATATAAATTATTCATAGATAAAATAGAAAATGATAAAATTAATTATTTAAAATTAATATATGATTATGAAAATCCAATATTAGCTAAATTAGATTTAAAAGAAATAGAAGATAGTATTAATAATAATTTAATTTTATATAAAGATTTTATTAAATCATTAGTTAATATATTCCAAAATAAGCCTAAAAAGCCAGGAGATATATTAGATTCTATTTTAAATATAAATGTTAAAGGTAAAAAACTAATTGAAATATTAAATGAAATTAATATGACAAATGATAATAATTCTATTACTTCAGTTTTAGAATTAAATAAAGCATTAAAATTAGGAACTAATTCTAAAAATTTTAATGTTGCCCTAAAGGAATTAGAAGCTAAATTATTAAATTTAACAACAAAAGATGATGAAGATTTTAATAAAATATTAGTTAAAGGTATTAATAATACATTTATTGTTGAAAGAAAAAATGTATATTTTATAGGCTTATCTTTTGATAGCTTTGTACCTAAGGTAGTTGAATCACCAATTTTAGCTGATGATGAAATTAAAAATCTTTTAGATAATAATTATTATCTTCCTCTAGCATCAGAAAAACCAATATATAAAAATAATGCATTATTAAATACAATAGATACAATAGACTTGGATGCATCTATTACATTTACAAGACCATTTTATAATACAAGAGATTTAAGAATGACCCCTCAAGCACCTATATATAATCAGCTATTAGGTAATAATATAGAAATATCAGTAGATAAATACTTACATTTATCTAATTATGATATGAAATATAATGAATCATTTAATCAAGATTATAGTTCTTTAAAAGAAGGTAAAGATATAGAATTAGAATTTGTAAATGTAGGTAAAATGGATGAATATTTCATTTATGAATTAAAACCTGAATATAGATTAACTCCATCCCAGGTAGAATCACTATCAGGCTGTAGATTAAAATATTTATATGACAGAGAATATTTTGATAATGATATAGAAATAGATTATTCAAAATGGTTACCTGCAAATAAGCTTGGGGATTTATATCATAATACATTAGAAGAGTACTGTAAAAAATATTTAGTTAAGGTAAAACCTAGTGATTTACCATCAGATTATGATAAAGAAGGATTTAATAATATATTTAATAGAATTGTAAATGAATTTATTATAATGTATCCATCCCCAAGTCAAAAATTAATAGATATAGTTGTTGATGAGGCAAAAATCAATTTAGATAATTATTTAAAAGAATTATATAAAGATTTAAAAACTAATAATTATATGATATATGGATGTGAAGTTAGTTTAGAAGAATTCTATAAGGATAATTATAAAGATATAAATATTTTAGATAAATTTATTACTTTTGATTTAGAAGGTAATATGATACCTAATGATTCAAAATGTAATAAGCTTAATGTTTATTTTAAACCAACAAGTAGAATTGATAGAATAGATATAAATTTAGATACTAATCAAATTAGAATAATAGATTATAAGAGTGGTTCTAAATTTGATAAATCTAAATTATATAGTAAAGTACAGTGGCTTATTTATTCATATTATTTAGGTAATGTAGATAAATTCGTTTATGAATTTGTAAGAAAAGATGAAAAATTTTTAATCGAAAAACCATTAGAATCATATCAAGATATGGTAAAAAAATTAGGTAATAATTTAGTTGACCTATTTGTTAATAGAAATGTTACTTGTGCATGCTTTACAGAAGAAGATAATAATTTTACATGTAAATATTGTAGCTATAAAGATATATGTGCAGGTAAGCTTGGATTAATTAAAGAAGATGGAAAAGAAGGATGATGATATTGTGATAGCACCATATAATGATGAATCGACTAAAAGAGAAAAGCTTTTGTCTAATTATAAAGAAAATGTATTAGTTATGGCTGGTGCCGGTGCTGGTAAAACCACAATGATTGTCTCAAGAGTAATCAATCAATTAAAAAATGGTTGGATAAAACCAAGCGAGCTTGTAATTATTACATTTACTAAGGCTGCGGCAGGAGAATTAAGAGATAGATTAACATTAAAATTAGATAGTGCATATAAAAAAGAAACAGATTTAAAATGCAAAAGCATATTAAAAGAAGCAATAGATAATCAAGCATTAATTCAAGTATCAACAATTCATAGCTTTTGTTTAAGATTAATTAAAGAAAGAGCATTAGATATTAATTATCCACTTGATGTTTGTATGATTGATGAGATTGAAACAAAAGCTAGAAAGGATTTATTTTTCTTTAATTGGATTAAAAATATAAGTGATGAAAATAAAAAATTATTTGATAAATATAAAAAAGAATTTATTGAAGATGATTATGTTTCATTTTTATATAATATGTTTATTGAAATAGCTGAATTATCTAAAGAAATAAAAATAAAATATAGATCAGATCTACTTAATAAAAATAGTAATTATTATATTGATTTGATGAAGCATCAAGCTAATATATTAATTGATAAATCAAATGATTATATTTTATTACATAAACCAACTATAAGTGAATCAGAAATAGATTTATATAGAGTAGCATGGTTAAAATCTTTAATGGAAAATATTAATAAAAAAGATAAATTATTTATTAAAGAATATAAAGATATCTATAAAAATGCTTCTAAATTAGGTGAGACTACTAACACGAAAGTTTATGAAAAAGAAAAAAATGGGGGTCACTTAAAATTAGCTAATGGAACTAAAATTAGAGTCAAAGCTGACCTAGATTATAGTGATTTTGATGATTTATTAGAATTAAAGAATTATTATAATGAATTTTCTTTATATCAAAATGCTTTAGTTACAGATCTTGCTATTAGATTACAGAAAGACTTCCAAGAATATTTAGAAAAGCCAGAAAATAAGCATAAATTAAGTAATGATCAATTATTAAATATAGCTTATGAATTAGTATCAAATCATAAGGATGCAAGAGAATTCTTTAAAAGCCATATAAAATATCTATATATTGATGAATATCAAGATACAGATTTTATTCAAAGAGGTCTTGCCTATAAATTAGGCCAAGATGATAATGGTAATTTCTTAGATAGTAGATTATTCTTTTGTGGGGATGCAAAACAAGCAATCTACGCATTTAGAGGTGCTGATTTAAATGTATATCAAAGTACATTTGATTCATTTAGTAAGCCCACTTTAAAAAATAGTTTTGTATATTCTTTACAACAAAATTATAGAAGTGAGAAGACTATAATTGATTGGGTAAATAAAGAATTTGCATCAGAACATGGAATAGAAGCTTATGAGCCAATGATTCCTGTATTAAATGGACCTATAGATGATTATATATTAAATGGTATATATACATTAAATGTGCCAAATAATAAAAATGATAATAAAGATAAAAACGCAGAAACGGAATCAGTATTTATTGCTAAATTAATTAATTATTTAATTGATCCTAATAATGGATTTAAATTAAATGAAGCTATTAAAGATTCAAATAATAAAATAATAGGATATGAGGCAAGAAATATTAGATATAATGATTTTTTAATTATATCTAAGGGTAAAAAGAATTTAAATATTTTATCAGATAAATTAAAATATTATAATATTCCAATTAATATGAATGGTGCCTTAAATTTTAAAGTTGATGAAACAATTGTTAAGTTTAAGATTTTATATCATTATTTAATTAATAAAAATGATAAAAAGGCAGCATTTGCTGCTAAACAAGTATTAATGCAATCTGCATTATTTACTAATAAAGAATTAGCTAATAATAGATTAGAAGAATTCTATAAGATATGTATGGATAAAAAGCCTTTTGAATTGGTTGAATATTTAGTTCATAGATCAGATTTATTTATGAATAAAGAAACACCAAAAGGAGAGGTTGAAAATATCGAATCAAGATTACAACAAATGCTAGAATATTTATTAAGTCAAGATAAGTTAACATTTGAAGGATATGATAATGAACTTGATAAGCTAATGCAATCAGCTATAGATAAAGAATTATCATTATCTAGCGATAATAACGCTGTTAGAATTATGAATAGACATAAATCTAAGGGATTACAAGGAAAGATTGTTATTTGTTCATTAAGAACTAAAGATAAGGCTGATTCTGCTGATTCTTATAGAGAATTAAAGGATAATAGTTATTTCTATTATCCTACAGCGAAAAACGAAGGAATAGCTTATCCTGCATATATTAATAAAGATGATTGTATTCAAGCAATAGATAGACAAAAAGAAAAGACTAGATTAGAATATGTTGAGGCAACAAGAGCCGAAGAATGTGTTATATTTTTAGATAATCTATCAAATACATCATCTAGATTTAATACATTTAATTTTAGCATAGATAATGGTGTTAAGAATTTAACAAATTATGAAGGTATAAAGGATTTATATGATAATAATTATGTTAAAAAGACAATAATAGAAGCTAAAGATTATGAAGCATTAGACTTAAAGAATAATGATGTAGAAGTATCTCTTGATTCTAAACAAAAAGAGATTAAACTTGAGTCATTAACACCATCAAGCTTAGATAATTATGATGCTAATGGTTGGTCTAAGGTAAAAAAATTAGATGAAAATAGACCTGATGGTAATGTATTTGGTACAGTATTACATAGAATGTTTGAACTTGTAATTATTAAAATAAAGAATAATGAATTAGATTATGATTTATGCCTTAATCAAGCAATGCTTGAATCTATTTCTGATATTTTAAAAGAAGAAAGAGAATCGTATGAAAATTATTTAAAATATCAATTAGATAGATTCTTAAAATCAAAGATAATTGATTTAATTAAAGAAGCTAAAGTGGCATTACCTGAATATGAATTTTCATATATAGATGGGAATAAATGGAAAAATGGTAAAGCAGATTTAGTTTTAGTATATGATAATAAAATATTAATAATTGATTATAAGACTGATAAAATACCTGAAGGTAATTTGGGATTAGAAAAATTATTAAAGCATCTAGAGGATGCTTATGGAGATCAACAAAGATTATATTGTGAAGCAATGAAAAAGATCTTTAAAATTGAAGATGTATCATATAGCTTTTATGATATGTATAGTTAAAGAAATGCAAGGTATCTTAATTGATGAACTAGAGCCGCACACTCGTTAATTTACGAGTCAGACTCTTTTGATATCATTTTTGAGAAAAATTAATAAAAAAAGGAATAATCGAAAGAGTTGGCTCTGGTAGATCAACTGCTTATTTAAGAAAGAATTAATCTCCTAACAAAAAGAATTATTCTCCTAGATTGCTGAATTTTTAGGAGAAAGATTATAATTTACATATTCTTAATTAAATAACGATACATGTGGAAATGTACTGACGATCTCTGTCGTCTAATGTGATATTTTTTATAATGAAACAAGTCATTTTTATCTTGAAATTTATAAAATTTTTGAAAAATAAGTATAATAAGTAATTATATATAATTAAAACCAAGTTAATGAACTATGATTTAAAAGTCATAGGTCATTTTTTTTAATAATTATTAATTTATCTTGTTTTATCGTATAATTGTTGATATAATAAAACCGAAAGGATGTGTATATGAAAATGATATTTTAGTGTACTACAATATACTAAAATCAAAAAAATATATACACTGATAGTTTATATGGAAAGAACATTATATCATGGCAGTGAATTTATAATAAAGAAACCTGAATTTTTAAAAGGAAACATTCATAATGATTATGGAATAGGGTTTTATTGCACGACTAATAAAGAACTAGCTAAAGAATGGGCTGCCAAAAGAAGTGGAAAAGGATATATAAATAAATATATTTTAAGAGATGATAGACTTAAAATACTTGATTTAACTAAGCCACCTTTTAATGATGTTTTATACTGGGTTAGTTTACTTATGCATAATAGAGAATTATCTAGTAGTTTAAAAAATAATTTTCCTAGAGAATTGAAATATCTTAATGATAAATATTTATTAAATGTTAATGATTATGATATTGTTATAGGATATAGAGCTGATGATAGCTATTTCCATTTTCCTGAAGCTTTTGTTAGAAGTGAAATAACTTTAGAATCTTTAAATTCCATTTTTAGAGCTGGTGATTTAGGAAAACAATATGTTTTAATATCAGAAAGAGCTTTTAAATTAATAAAATTTATTGATTATCAAGAGGTAACTGAGAAGAGTCAAGAAGACTATTATAAAAGAAAGTCTGATGCTGGTAAAATTTTTACAGATTTGCTAGAAGCAAATAGATATAAAAAAGGTGTTAGACTTAGGGATTTGGTGATGGATAATGAATAATTATGAATTGGATATTTTAAGAGAAACATTTTCAAGACTTTTTGTCCTTGCTGTA
>Ga0247610_10008789_pt1 | contig 10236 bp, 11 predicted proteins | sample 174DNAGHGhighgp2_FD_193483 | JGI IMG/M metagenome (GOLD analysis project Ga0247610, IMG submission 193483) | Sheep rumen microbial communities from Palmerston North, Manawatu-Wanganui, New Zealand - 1742 DNA GHGhigh gp2 | ecosystem: Host-associated > Mammals > Digestive system > Stomach > Rumen... | reverse complement strand
CTGTATGATCTTGATGTCTACCGTTCAGCGGACCACATATCTTCAGTTCCGACATCGTATAGCGAATGCTGTCAGGCAGCTGACGTGCCAACTGTCCTACGGAATCAACGGTAACAATCATCTGTTGTGCTCCTGCTGTTAAAGAAAGGAGCATCATGGCAAGGGCAAAGATGGTTTTCTTCATGCTGAGTGTGTTATTTTCTGGCGTCCAGCGAGCTACGTTTCGTACGATGGTAACTGCGATAGTCGTCAAGTTCTATTTCAATATCAGGTTCTTCCAGATCACCAGTATGGGGTAACCTGAATTTCATGTAGCGGATGTTCAGTCCACGTGCCAGCCACATCGACTCGTAGTAGGTCTGGATGGAGGCTGCTTCAGAATATTCAGAATGCTCTGAGACCTCTGCATACAGGTCTTCCGTACATAACTGTACTGGAAGCTGGTTCTTTTCAACCAACAGCGAAGTGTAGGTGAATAGGAAGTTGGAGTCGGTCTTCAGATGGATGACACCATTATCTATTAAGAAGTGACGATAGCGGTTCAGGAAGAATGTTGACGTGAGTCGCTTTCTGGGATTCTTCATCTGCGGGTCGCTGAACGTCAGCCATATCTCCTCCACTTCGTCTTGAGCAAAGAAACGGTCGATAATCTCGATGTTGGTACGAAGGAACGCCACATTCTTCAATCCTTCGCGTAAAGCCAAAGTGGCACCCGTCCATAGACGGGCACCCTTGATGTCAACGCCGATGAAGTTCTTGTCAGGATAGCGTCGTGCCAGTTCCACCGTGTATTCCCCCTTGCCACAACCCAGTTCCAAGACGATAGGGTTTTGGTTGTTGAAATACTGCTCGTGCCAATGCCCACGCATGTCGAATGTCACCTCTTCCATGATGGAGTAGGGATATTGAAACACGTTCTCGTAGGTGTCAAGATCGGCGAACTTTGCCAGCTTTCCTTTGCTCATTCTGAACTACTTACGTTATAATAATGTGTTAGCCAATGACCACACGTGTCCAACCGTGCTTGTCCTCGATGGTACCATACTGGATGCCACGCAGGGTGTCGTACAGTTTCTTGGATACAGGACCAGGATTAGGTCCGAAGTCAAAGCGCTTGCCTGTGTCGAGGTCGTCGATATAACTGATGGGACTGATGACGGCAGCCGTGCCGCAGGCGCCAGCCTCTTCGAAGGTCTCCAGTTCTTCCTCAGGAATAGGACGGCGTTCCACCTTCAATCCCAGATCCTCTGCAATCTGCATCAACGAACGGTTGGTGATGGAGGGTAGGATAGAGGTTGACTTTGGCGTCACATAGGTGTTGTTCTTGATGCCGAAGAAGTTGGCAGCACCACACTCGTCCATATACTTCTTCTCCTTGGCGTCGAGATAGAACTCGCAGGCATAACCCTTCTCGTGAGCCAAGTGGTTGGCAAAGAGCGATGCAGCATAGTTGCCGCCCACCTTGTACTTACCTGTGCCGAGTGGTGCCGAACGGTCGTAATCGCGGATGATGACGTAGGGATTCGAGGCAAAGCCGCCTTTGAAGTATGGACCTACGGGGGTTACGAATATCATAAAGAGGTACTCCTCGGAAGGCTTGACGCCTACCTGGGCACTTGTGCCGATGAGCAGCGGACGCAGATAGAGCGTAGCACCACTCTCGTAGGTGGGTATCCATTCCTGGTTCAGGCGTACCACCTTCTCGCACATCTCGATGAAGAGCTCTGTGGGTACCTCAGGCATCATGATGCCACGACAGGTTGACTGCAGACGCTCAGCATTGGCATCGGGACGGAACAGACGCACCTTGCCGTCAGGGCAACGGTAGGCTTTCAGACCTTCGAAGGCCTCCTGTCCGTAGTGCAGGCATACTGCTGCCATATGGAGGTTCAGATACTCATCGGAGCAGACTTCAATCTCGCCCCATTTTCCATCTCTGTAATAACAACGGACATTATAGTCAGTCCGCATGTAACCAAAGGGCAGTTTGCCCCAGTCCAAGTTTTTCATTTGTTTATGTATTGTATTATCTTGATAATTTACGGCAAAGGTAGCAATAATATTGTAAACTCGCAACATTTTCTTGATTTTTCTTTGATGTTTGTTAGAAAATGTTTACCTTTGCCACGTTTTTTAAACAACAAAACTATTGATAACATGAAGAAATTGTTTATCTTGGCATTCCTTGCAGTTGGAATGACTGCTAATGCCGAAACCTTAGTGACTGTTGATGATGATTCTGAAAAGAGTCTGATAGACCTCGGACAGGGTGCGGACGAGAACGACCGTTGGTCAATGCACTTTAATGTGGGTGTCAATGTGCCTACAAGTGTACCTGATGGTATGTCGTTTGCTCCTTTCCGTTCTTGGGAGATTGGTTGGACTGTAGCCCAATATGACTATACTCCGAAGGATTGGAAGACCACGTTCTCTGCAGGTATTGGATTCAACTGGCGTAGCTACACGCTGAGAGGCCACTCGAAGATGTTTGCGAAGGATGGCAATATTGTCGATGTCTATAAGGTTAAAGATATTGATGAAGATATGGAAGATGTTTCTTCAGATATCCACACGACTTCGCTTTCAATGCCTTTGCTGATTAAGCAGAGCTTCTCTAAGAAGTTTGCCATTTCTCTGGGTGCCCAGTTGAACTGGAACTACTTCGCTCGTATTGGTAACGAGTTCGAGATTGATGACGATGATTATGATGTCACCACCAAGAAGATTGGCCAGCGTCCCTTCACAGTCGATGTGCTGGGTATCATTGAGTTTGACGACTTTGGCATCTACTGCAAGTACTCGCCCATGAGCGTGCTGAAGACCAATCGTGGTCCTGAGTTCAAGTCGCTCTCATTTGGCATCTACTTCTAACCCTCGGCCTGTATCTTTAGAATTTCCGCTTCTGTCTTGGACAGCTTGTCCTTGCAGAACTTGATTAGTCGCTGTGCAGTTTTCAACTGTGCAGCGATTTCGTCTATGTCATACTGGTCGCTCTCCAGCTTTCTGACGATGTCTTGCAGTTGTGCGAAAGCCTCTTCGTATTTTTGTTCTCCGTTCATTTGATGATAGATTTGATGGTTCCTTCATGTAGTCGTGTCTCTATTTCGTCGCCGCTATGCAGGTCTTTTGCGCTCTTGACGGCCTTGCCGTCTTTCAGCGTGATGCTGTAGCCGCGCTGCAGGAGCAGGGTAGGGTCCAGGTGCTGTGTCTTCTCGCTCATTATCTCTAGACGATGCTTCTCCTGTGTCAGACGACGCTCGATGAGCAGGGGCAGCTTCGACGATAGGGTGTCCAGTCGTGCCCTTTGTCGTGTGATGACGACTGACAGCAGTCGTGGGAAGGTCTCCTGCAGGTTGGCTATCTGCGATTTCAGACTGGTCAGTTTCAGTTGCATGTAGCGAACGATGCGCTGTTCGGCATCATCGATGGTGTCGAGTACGGCCTTCAGATTGGATATCAGGAAGGCAGCGGCTGCCGTTGGTGTTTTTACGCGTTGATGCGAAACCATATCGAGCACACATTCGTCGCGATCGTGTCCTATGCCTGTGATAATGGGCAATGGGAAGTTGGCTACGTTTTCTGCCAGCGCCAGCGTGTCGAAGCCTGACATGTCGGCTGTAGCGCCTCCTCCTCGTATGATAACCACGCAGTCGAAGTCGTCGGCTTGCTGGTAGATAGCGTTCAGGGCGTTGATGATGCTTGCCTCCACCTGTTCGCCTTGCATGATGGCAGGAAACAGTTGGGTTTCGAAGTTGAAGCCGTATTCGTTGTTGGTCAGCTGGTTGGCAAAGTCACCATAGCCAGCTGCCGTAGCACTCGAGATGACAGCGATACGCTGACAGAACAGCGGTAGTTCGAGTCCTTTCTGCAGGTCGAAGATGCCCTCTTCCTTCAGTTGACGAATAATCTCCATGCGTCTTCGAGCCAGGTCGCCAAGGGTGAAGGTGGGGTCTATGTCAGTCACTATCCATGAGAAGCCGAAAGCTTCGTGGAACTGAGGATACACTTTCAGCCTCAGCTTCATGCCTGCATGCAGCTGCTGACCTGTGGCACGCTCGAAGTGAGGTTCGATGATGGTCCATTGTGAGGCCCAGCATTTGGCTGAGGCGCGTGCTATGGGCGTGTTGTTGCGGTCGTCCTTCTGCACCAGTTCCATATAGCAATGACCCCTCGAGGTGCGCACCTCCGACAGTTCGGCCTCTACCCAGTACTCCTGGGCCATCTCTGTCTCGATGGTCCTGCGTACCAGCCAGTTGAGTTCGTAGAGGGTGAGGGTTTTCATTGTGGGCTAATGGGGCTTATGGGTCTTATGGGGCTTATAGGACTTATAGGGCTTATAGGGCTAATGGGACTTGGTGTAGGCTTTCCAGAAGTCGGGGATGCCGTATCCGAAGATGTTGTTGGGCGCCTGATACTGGTCGCTGTTCTTGCGAATAAGGTCCATTATCTCGAAGGCCGTCTTCTCTGGCATACTCTGCCACAGACAGGCCACGAGACCGCTGATGATAGGCGTCGAGAACGAGGTGCCCATATCGTGATTGATAGAGCCCTTGCCAGAGATGAGAATGGTGGGCGATCCCTGTGCCACCACATCGGGCTTCATGCGTCCGTCCTGCGACGGGCCTACGCTTGAGAACGAGGCTATCTTGCCGCTCTCCGTGATGGCTCCTACCGTCAGGATGTTGCGCGCATCGGCAGGAACGCCAATCTTCTTCCACTGACCCATACCTGAATTGCCTGCCGAGTTGCAGAGGATGATGCCTTTGCTGGCCAGCAGCGAGGCCGAACGTGACACGAAGGCTGTCTGCCCGTCGAGGTCGCGCAACTGGTAACTGCCACAGCTTTCGTCATATTCATAGTAGCCGAGCGACGAGTTGATGATATCGACACCCACAGAGTCGGCAAACTCGGCTGCCATCGTCCAGTAGTCTTCCTCAACGGGTTGTTCTGTGTCGTCGTCTTCTGAGCGCAACAGCCAGTAGCTGGCGTTGGGGGCTGTGCCTACGATGACCTCAGGGGCATAGGCCGCCATCACAGAAAATACCTTGGTGCCGTGATCGATGGCGTGGAAACTCTCATCGCGTACAGGCATTCCAGGCTTCGGCTGCATGCTGGGACGACCTGCCACGAAGTTCTTGGTGCCCAACACTCTGGCGTGCTTCAGGGCAGGAATGCGGTCATAGTTCTGGAAACCACCGTCCAGGATGGCAATGGTCATGCCCTCGCCACGATAGCCTGCCTGGTGGAGCATGTGGCCTCCGTGCATCTCGATCTGGTGTTTGGCTCCTCCGTAGAACTCGGTCTTGACGGAGTCGATGTCCAGGAACGGACGGTCTGTCAGCCAGTTGACTTCCTCGTCAGCCGCTTTCTTCTCGACTCTTTCAGGCGATGTCCACACGAGGCGGCTCTCCTTGACGCAGGAGAGTTGTGCCAACTGCTGGAGCAGCAATGTGTCAGTAGAGCGCACCAGCACGCTGTTCTGCCAACGGCTACAGCCTATCACCTCGACACCCTCTACCTGGAATTTACTGAGATAACGGGGACTGACGGGCAGGTCGGTCTCGTTGACTGTCAGTCCCTGTCTGTGGCGACGCTCGATGGCCTTCTGCGACAGAAACAGTTCGGGCTTCTTGATGGAGTGGGGGCTGCCTTTCTTGTCGACGAGCATATACCTATATATAAATAAGGTGGGGTCGTCGCCCTTCTTCTTGGCACTCGTCGTGAGACTGGCTGTGAGCAATACGAGGATCAGTAGTATGCGATTCATGAGCTTTCGGTTTTATTTTGTAGTGTGCAAAGGTACGAATAAAAATGTGAAACGCCAAGCAAACCACCATTTTTCTTGTGACATATGATGATAAGAGGTGTCTAAGGGTCACTCGAGAGGTGCCGTCAGGTCACTCTCGAAGCGTCACTTGGTGACCCAAGGAGCATCACTTTCCTACCTTTTGACTTAAGTCAGACAACCTTTTGACTTAAGTCAAACGATCTTTCGACTTAAGTCAAACGACCTTTCGACTTAAGTCAAACGGTAAGCAACTGCCGCATCTTGCATCGCGATGTGACAAATTTTGCGTCGCGAAGACACTCGTCTTGTATCACGCAGACCCCTTTCATCATATTGAAATCAATATGAATTGCCTAAAAAAACGCTAATAAATTTGCTGTTTTGCGCGCTTATTTGTACCTTTGCACAAGTTTTTATGGAAGAGAATCAAAACAACAAGCAATCGGCATTAGAGCTTGGACAGAAACCTGTGGGCAAACTGCTGGTGCAGTATGCCTTGCCTGCTATTGTGGCAATGACAGCCACCTCGCTGTACAATATCATAGACAGCGCCTCGATAGGTCAGATGGTGGGTCCCGATGCCATTGCCGGACTGGGCATTACGATGCCGTTCATGAACTTGAGTGCAGCCTTTGGCGCTGCAGTAGGTGTGGGTGCCTCGACGTGTATCAGCGTGAAGCTGGGGCAGCGCGACTATGAGACAGCCCAGCATCTATTGGGCAACACGGTGACGCTGAACGTCATTGTGGGCTTTTTGTTCATGCTCGTTTGCATGGTGTTCCTCAATCCCATCCTGCGATTCTTTGGCGCCTCTGACGCCACGTTGCCTTATGCCCGTCAGTTTATGGAGGTGATCCTGGCAGGTAATATCGTCACCCACATGTACTTCGGCATGAACGCTGTGCTGAGGGCTGTAGGCAAACCACGCCACGCGATGTATGCCACACTCTTCACCGTTGGCATGAACATCGTTTTGGTTTTTGCTTTTGTGTGGTGGTTCCGTTGGGGCATTCGAGGAGCGGCCCTTGCCACCATCACCTCGCAGTCGCTGGCCCTTTGCTGGCAGATGTGGCTGTTCTCTGACAAGAGCGCTCTGCTCCACCTGGAGCGAGGCATCTATCGCCTGAAGTCGCAGCTGGTGAAGAACATCATCTCCATTGGCATCTCGCCCTTCCTGATGCAGAGTACCACTTGCGTCATCGTCATCTTCATGAACAACCAGTTCTACCGCTATGGCGGCGATATGGCCGTGGGTGCCTATACCATCTCCAACCGCATGGTGATGACCCTCTTCATGTTTGTGATGGGTATCACCCAGGGCATGCAACCCATCATCGGCTATAACTACGGCGCCAAGAAGTTCGACCGCATGTTGCGCTGTCTGTGGCTCTCCATCGCTGGCGCCACCTCGATACTTCTTTTGGGATGGGCGCTGGGCATGCTGTTCCCCTGGCAGATAGCGCGTATCTTCGCTACCGACCCCGTGCTGCTCGAGATGTCGGCCCACGGTATCGTGGTCAACATGATGGTGTTCTTCGTCGTGGGCTCGCAGGCCCTCATCACCAATTTCTTCCAATGCATCGGCAAGGTGAAGATATCCATCTTCCTCTCGCTGTCGCGACAGCTCATCGTGCTCTTGCCCCTGGCCTTCATCCTGCCAACATTCTGGGGACTGGACGGCGTGTGGTATGCGATGCCAATCAGCGACTTTGCGTCATTCTCAATGACACTTCCCATATTGTGGTGGTACCTAAGAAAACTCAAGTCTTATGGACAAAAAGATAATTATTAACATTGGCCGACAGGTGTGTGCTGGCGGATTGGAAATAGGAAGGCTGCTGGCTGACGAGTTCCAGGCAAATTACTATGATCGTGAGTTGCTGAACCTCGCAGCCAAGGAGAGTGGCTTCTCGGAAGAGTTCTTCAAGCAGAGCGACGAACGGAAAGGCTTCCTGCGTTCTTTCTTCCATCTGCCTTACAACAACATCAATACGGTAAACAGCAACTTCTATCAGAACAACTTCTCGCAGGAGAGCCTGTTCAAGTTTCAGAGCGATGCCATTATCAAGGCGGCCCAGGAGGGCTCGTGCGTCTTTGTGGGTCGTTGTGCCGACTATGTGCTGCGCGATTTTCCCAATGTGGTCAATGTCTTTATCACAGCCGATATCGAGACGCGTGCCAAACTCTTTATGAAAGAGAAGGATGTGACCCTTGAGGAAGCCATCAAGCGCATTCATCATGTGGAGAACCGACGTGCCTCCTATTATAATTACTATACTGGCAAACGCTGGGGACAGGCCGACAGCTATGATCTCTGTATAGACTCGAGTGTCATCGGCCCAGCCGAGACGGCCCGTATTATTGCTGAGTTCGTCAGAAAGAAACTACATCTCAATTCTCAAATCTAAAACCTCAAATCGTGAAGAGAATCGGCATCATCAGCGACACCCACAGCTACTGGGACCCAAAGTATCTCCATTACTTTGAGCCCTGCGACGAGATATGGCATGCAGGCGATATCGGCTCGCTGGAGGTGGCTGAGAAACTGGCTGAGTATCGTCCCTTGCGAGCCGTCTGCGGCAACTGCGACGGAGGCGACCTGCGACTGATGTATCGCGAGCTGAACCGTTTCAAGTGCGAGGATGTCGATGTGTTGATCAAACATATTGGTGGCTATCCAGGCAACTACGATGTCAGCGTGAGGAAGCTGCTCTTTGCCAATCCGCCACAGCTCTTCGTTGCTGGTCACTCGCATATCCTCAAGGTGAAATACGACAAGACGCTCAACCTCCTGCACCTCAATCCTGGCGCTGCAGGCTTGCAGGGCTGGCACAAGGAGCGCACGCTGATGCGACTGACCATCGACGGCTCAACGTTCAAGGACCTCGAAGTGATAACCCTCTCAGACCCTGTATAGAAATGAAAGAACTGAAGAAATGGATACCCGAGTTGCTGCTCTGCACAATAGTTGCAGCACTTGCTACGTTACTTACATATATCCTGGGTCTTGAGAAGACCTGGGCTGATGCCTCCCAGACATTCCTCATCGCCTTTGTGGTGATGTTCGTCATGGGAATCTATAGCCGAAGAAAGAACGACAAATCTGACAAATCATAAACGAAATAATATGAAGACAATTGTAATTACTGGTGGCGCAGGCTTCATTGGAAGCCACGTGGTGCGCCTGTTCGTAAACAAGTATCCTGATTATCACATCATCAACCTCGACAAGTTGACCTATGCTGGTAATCTGGCCAACCTCAAGGACATTGAGAACAAGCCCAACTACGAGTTTGTGAAGATGGATATCTGCGACTTTGACGCCTTCTACAAGCTGATGCAGGAGAAAAAGGTGGATGGCATCATCCACCTGGCTGCTGAGAGTCATGTGGATCGCTCTATCAAAGATCCTTTCACTTTCGCTCAGACCAACGTGATGGGAACACTCTCTCTGCTGCAGGCTGCAAAGGCATATTGGGAGAGTCTGCCAGAGAAATTTGAGGGCAAGCGCTTCTATCACATCTCTACTGACGAGGTGTATGGTGCTTTGGAGATGACGCATCCTGAAGGCATCAAGCCTCCGTTCACGACGAAGGCTTCTTCTGGTGAGCATCATCTGGCCTATGGAGAGAAGTTCTTTACGGAAGATCTGAAGTATCAGCCCCATAGTCCCTATAGTGCTGCAAAGGCTTCGTCTGATCACTTCGTGCGTGCCTTCCACGACACCTTCGGACTGCCCACCATCGTTACCAACTGCTCGAACAACTATGGTCCCTACCAGTTCCCTGAGAAGCTCATTCCGTTGTTCATCAACAACATTCGTCATCGCAAGCCGTTGCCCGTCTATGGCAAGGGCGAGAATGTGCGCGACTGGCTCTTCGTTGAGGATCATGCGCGTGCCATCGACCTCATCTTCCATCAAGGTAAGATTGCCGAGACCTACAATATCGGCGGCTTCAACGAGTGGAAGAACATCGACATCATCAAGGTGGTCATCAAGACGGTGGACCGTCTGTTGGGTCGCAAGGAAGGTGAGGACCTGGATCTCATCACCTTCGTGACAGACCGTGCTGGACACGACCTGCGCTACGCCATCGATTCGTCGAAGCTGCAGCGTGAACTGGGTTGGGAGCCCTCGCTTCAGTTTGAGGAGGGCATCGAGAAGACTGTCCGCTGGTATCTCGACAACCAGGAGTGGCTGGACAACGTCACCTCGGGCGACTATCAGAAGTATTACGATAACATGTATAAAAACAGGTAAATAGTGTGCTGTGTGGTTTCCCCACATAGTCCCCATCATTATGAAAAAAATATTGCTTTTGGGCTCAGGCGAACTGGGCAAGGAGTTTGTAATTGCCGCCATGCGTGCCGGCCAGTATGTGATTGCTTGTGACCGCTATGACAACGCGCCAGCCATGCAGGTGGCTGACGAGCGTGAGGTCTTTTCT
>Ga0247610_10008787_pt1 | contig 10236 bp, 8 predicted proteins | sample 174DNAGHGhighgp2_FD_193483 | JGI IMG/M metagenome (GOLD analysis project Ga0247610, IMG submission 193483) | Sheep rumen microbial communities from Palmerston North, Manawatu-Wanganui, New Zealand - 1742 DNA GHGhigh gp2 | ecosystem: Host-associated > Mammals > Digestive system > Stomach > Rumen ... | reverse complement strand
ATGCACAAAAAATGTAGAGCAAAGGGGCCTTTGATGTTATAATATTTCTAACTGTGCGGACCCGGACCTGCCTGGGATGTTTTGCGGCCGAGCCGCGTATACAGTTAAGATGAAAAACGGTTTTTAAGATAGGGATCCCGTACCTGTATGGCTGAAAAAACGACGCTCTATACCCCGGATCAGCGATTCGAGATACAAGAGGGCAAGAAAAAAGGCCTGAACACAACCGTTTACGAAGACCCCATATTCCTGGCGATCCAGATGAGAGAGATCAGGCTGGCGCTCGAGAAGGGTCTTGATGTTAGTGTGCTTAGAAATCCAGAGCTCGACTGGCTCCAGATGGAGGAGATCAGACTGGGGCTTGAGGACAGGATAGATGTCAGCCGCTATGCCGATCCGGCCATATCGTATCATGCAATGCGCCAGATCAGAAAAGGCCTCGAATGCGGCGTGGATGTATCGGATTTTCTGGATTATCCACCTATGGTCGTGCGCCAGATACGTAAGTCAAGGCGTGACGGTGTGGATATCATGAAGTATGTGGCTGAGGGATATAAGGACGATCAGCTTGAGCAGATACGCATATCCCTTACCAGAAAAGTTCCCATTGAAGAATATCTCAGGGTTGAATACAGAGCTCCGTCCATCGAGGAGTTCAGGGTCGGTCTCGAAAAGGGACTGGACATCACTCTCTATGTAAATCCCTCATATGAGTGGAGACAGATGAGAGAGATACGGCTCGGCCTGGAGAATCGTATAGATACAAGTCTCTTCTCGAATCCCCTTTTCCTGGCACCCCAGATGAGGGAGATAAGGCTGGGTATCGAAGAAGGACTTGATGTCAGTTCGTATGCCGCTCTGAGATTCTCCGCCATGGACATGCGGAAGATGAGGCTTGCCCTCAGGGAAGAGGTAAACAGGGCAGCCAGGATCTCATCCTCATCGGAATCTCTTGATTTCGACAGGCTGGATAAGCTGGTTAGTGATGAAAACGCACCTGTTGAGGAAGTACCTTTTAAGGTCATCATCTCCCCTGACGGGATGGAGGCATACCTGTCGGTTATCGATAAGGATCACCGCCTCACGGAAGAAGAGATCCTCAAGGAGACATGGAATTGCAAGATCCGTAAGGGACTCCTGCGAAATGAGATAAAAAAGATCGCAGAGGGCGCGATAGAAGAGGATACCATTCTCATTGCCGTGGGTCAGAATGCCAGAAACGGCAAGGACGGATGGTATGAGTATTTCTTTAATACCAACGTAAACAGAAGGCCCAAGCTCCTTCCCGACGGCTCTGTGGATTACCAGGATATTGAGTGGTATGACGCGGTCAAAAAAGGCGATGTCATAGCGCTTTATCATAAAGCTGAAGACGGCGTTGACGGTTACGACGTGGAAGGCAACATTCTCAAGTCCATCAGGGGAAGGGAACAGCCTGTCCTTGCCGGAAGCGGATTTGTGATGGGTAAGGACAGATGTACCTATACAGCCAAGACTGACGGAATGGTAAAGCTTGAGGATGACAGGCTTGAAGTCAGCGAAATGCTGGAGATAGAAGAGGTCACTACCGCTGTCGGAAATGTGGTCTTTGAAGGCTCAATACGTGTTAAGGAAAATGTTGGAGCCGGAGTTGTCATAAGGGCAGGCAAGGATATCATCATAGACGGCTTTGTTGAAGGTGCGACCCTTGAAGCCGAAGGTGACATCATACTGCGAAAGGGAATAAACGGAGCGGGACGCGGCAAGATCCGGGCAAAGGGCAATGTAAGTGCCAAGTTCATCGAATCTGCCGATGTCTATGCAGGCGGCAACATACATATAGATTATGCCATGAACAGCGTGCTGTACTCGGAAGAGATGGTCGAAGCCAAGATGAGGACCGGCACCATAGTCGGAGGAGTGTGCACCGGAGTAAAGGGAGTAAGCGCCCAGAGCATAGGATCCAAGGCAGGAAAGCAGACCCTGATAAGGGCAGGATCATCCACCGCACTCCTTAAGCTCAACAACGAGATATACCGCAAGCTCAGCAGTGCGCAGGAGGAGGTCAGGATCCTCGACAACGTGCGCAGGGAGATGGAAGCCAAGCTGGATCCCGTGCAGCTTGCAGAACAGCCGGTATACGAGAAAGTCCAGAACGCCCTTTACACAAAGGGCAGGGAATTGGAAGATCTGACAGCCAGACAGGAAGAGGTAAAAAGCAGGCTTCTTGAACTGAGCCGGGCAGTGATACTTGCAAAGGGTACTATATACGACGGAGTCAGGGTCCAGCTGGGAAGTGCCAACTGGGTATCCGGGAAGGAACTGACGGACGTGACGCTTCGCAAGGCCAGGAACGGACACGAAGAGAAGATTTTTGCATACCACAACGGCAGGGATCCAGGGGATCCGGATGCCATCGTAGAATGATCGTGAGGTGTCTATGGCGTCAAAAGTACTGATCATAACGGGAAAACTTGTAGAAAGAGAAGAGCTTTCCGATATCTTCAAGGACACTTATGAGGTTGTCTGCGCATCTGACGGAGAGGAAGGAAGAAGATACCTTAATGACGGTATCTCCGGATTTGAATGTGTATTCCTGAGAGCCGACCTTCCCGGAGTTTCCGGAGAAACTCTCCTGAAGGAGGCATTTGCGGCCGGACTTACCAAAAAGGTCCCGTTCATAATGATAGAAGGAGAGGAAGATCCCGAAACGCCCGATGAATGGTTCGATATGGGTGTTATGGATTTTGCGAGAAGGCCCTTCAGGAGCAGACAGGTAAAAAGAAGGATTGCCAATCTTGTCAGGATCTCCGGACGTGAGGAGAAGTCCACCGAGAGGATAGGGGCGCAGGATGAGACCCTGAAGAAACAGTTCAGACTGCTGACCCTGCAGTCGGAGGAACTTAAGAAAAGCCGCAATTCCCTTCTTGAAGCCCTCGGATCCATAGTAGAGTACAGAAATCTTGATTACTCGGACCATATAGAGAGAGTCAAGAACTTCACCAGGATACTGGGCATGCAGATGATGAGGGATTACCCGGACCTCGGACTTACCAAAGAGAAGGTTGATACATACGCAACCGCAAGCATGCTCCATGATATCGGCAAGATATGCCTGCCCGACAATATAATCCTGAAGCCCGGAAGACTTACTCCGGAAGAGACGGAGATAATGAAGTCCCATACTTCGAAGGGCTGCGAGATGCTTGATGGTATAAAAGCCTATATCAGCAGGGAATACTGGTCGATAGCGTACGATATATGCAGATACCACCACGAGAGATATGACGGACACGGGTATCCTTATGAGGTGAGCGGTGACTCGATACCGCTTTCGGCACAGATCGTTTCGCTGGCGGATGTATATGACGGACTTGTCAGCGAGAGGATATACAAGAAAGCCAAGCCCAAGAGCAAGGCTTTTGAGATGATAGTGACCGGTGAATGCGGAGTATTTGCTCCGAAGGTCATAGAGTCCTTCAGAAAATGTCATTCCGAGTTTGAGGCACTTGTGGACCAGACCGGAATGGATCTTGCAGAAGATGATAAATAGGGGGTAAGTAATGGAAAACAACGCAAGAGAAGTAATTGAAAACGGTATGGGAATACTCGGGATCGAGTTCGGATCCACGAGGATCAAGAGCGTACTTACGGACGCATCCCATAATATTCTGGCAACAGGTATCTACGACTGGGAGAACTCATTCAAGGATGGAGTATGGACCTATCCGATGGAGCAGATCATCGCAGGTCTTCAGGGAAGCTACGCATCCCTTGTGAGCGATGTCAGTACAAAATATGACACCTGTATCACAAAGCTTGCAGCCATCGGAATAAGCGGAATGATGCACGGATACCTGCCCTTTGATAAGGACGGAAAGCAGCTCGCCGATTTCAGAACATGGAGAAATACCATGACCGCCGAGGCTGCCGCAGAGCTTTCCAAGGCACTCAACTTCAATATTCCCCAGAGATGGAGCATCTCACATCTCTATCAGGCAATACTGAACGGAGAGGAGCATGTTAAGGATATCGCATTCCTTACAACTCTTGCGGGATATATCCACTACAGACTGACAGGTGAAAAGAATATGGGAGTCGGCGAGGCATCCGGAATGTTCCCCATCGATCCCGAGACCTGTACATATGACGGAAAAATGGTTCAGACCTTCGATTCCATGATCGCAGACAGGGGATTTTCCTGGAAGATCCTTGATATCCTTCCCACTGTGCTCAATGCGGGCGAAAAGGCAGGAAGCCTTACGGAAGAGGGAGCAAAGCTCATCGATGTCAGCGGAAAGCTTCAGGCCGGCGCACTCTTTGCACCCTGCGAGGGCGATGCGGGCACGGGAATGTGCGCAACGGATTCCGTTGCTCCCGGAACAGGTAATATCTCCGCAGGTACATCGGTATTTTCCATGATAGTTCTCGAGAAGAATCTGAATGCACCTCACGAGGAGATCGACGTGGTCACAACTCCCGACGGACTTCCCGTTGCCATGGTACACTGCAACAACTGTTCATCCGATATCAACGCGTGGGTCAGGCTGTTTGCCGAGTTTGCATCTGTCATGGGACTTGATGTGAACATGGGTGATATATACACGAAGCTGTTCACCGATGCATATAAGAACGGAAGTAAGGACTGCGGCGGTGTGCTTTCCATCAACTATTTCTCGGGCGAGCCTGTGACCGGTCTTGTAAACGGACGTCCCATGGTGGTCAGAACTCCCGATGCGGATTTCTCAATCTCCAATTTCATGAGGAGTAACATCTACAGTGCATTTGCAACACTTAAGTACGGCAATGACATCCTTATCCGCGAGGAGAATGTAAAGACAAGCCGCATGATGGCTCAGGGAGGACTCTTCAAGACTCCTCTTGCCGCACAGCAGATGCTCTCCGATGCACTCGATTCACCCGTTACCGTTATGGATACCGCATCAGAGGGCGGCGCATGGGGAATGGCAGTGCTGGCCGCATACATGCTGAACAGGACTGAGGGCGAGAAGCTGGGCGACTATCTCCATGAGAAAGTATTCGCAGGTCAGAGCGGTACAACCCTGAACCCCGATCCCGAGGGCGTAAAGGGATTCGATAAATACATGGAAGGTTACCGCAAGGCTCTTAAGGCAGAGAAGGTTGCAGCGGACGAATGAGTTATCATCCGTCAGGATCCTGACGGTGATATAGATGAACCACAGATCTTAAAGGGGAAAAGAAAATGCTTGAAGAACTGAAACAGAAAGTATGTGATGCGAATCTCCTGCTTCCCAGATACGGACTTGTAACATTTACCTGGGGAAATGTAAGTGAGATCGATCACGAGAAGGGACTTATAGTCATCAAACCCAGCGGTGTTCCCTATGAGACGATGAAGCCTTCCGATATGGTGGTTGTCGACCTTGAGGGAAATGTTGTGGAGGGTGATCTCAATCCTTCATCCGATATGCCTACCCATGTGGAGCTGTACAAGGCATTTCCGGAGATCGGAGGAGTCGTTCACACCCATTCGTCATATGCCACAAGCTGGGCACAGGCAGGTATGGATATACCCTGCTACGGAACCACCCATGCCGACTATATCTACGGCGATGTTCCCTGTCTCAGATGCCTTACCAAGGACGAGATCGATGAGGCATACGAGAAGAATACCGGTACACTGATCGTTGATTATTTCAAGAATGCCGGAAGAGACGTTATGGCAGTCAATGCAGTCCTCTGCAAGAATCATGGTCCCTTTGCCTGGGGCAGGGATGCGCTCGATGCGGTTCATAACGCTGTGGTTCTGGAGGAAGTGGCCAAGATGGCTTACAGGGCAAGACTCATCAATCCCGAAGTGCAGCCCGCACCTCAGGAGCTTCAGGACAAGCACTATTTAAGAAAGCATGGCCCTAATGCTTACTACGGACAGAAGAAATAAAGTATCCCGTTCATGACGACGGGGGTTAGTTCTGGGATCATCCCTTTTCCCGGGGACATATGCGGAAGCGGGGATGATGCGGGGTACATAAAATAATCACCGCAGTAAAACTGCGAAAAAAGGAGAGAAAATGGACAATCTTCAGCTCAAGAAATATGCCAACGAAGTTCGTAAGGGCATAGTAACATCAACCCACAGCGCTAAAGCGGGACATCCCGGCGGATCCCTCTCTGCAGCTGATGTTTTCACCTTCCTCTATTTTGAGGAGATGAACATCGATCCCAAGGATCCTGCAAAAGAGGACAGAGACAGATTCGTACTTTCCAAGGGACACACTGCTCCCGGTCTCTATGCCGCTCTTGCAAACAGAGGATATTTCCCTGTTGAGGATCTTAAGACTCTGAGAAAGCTCGGCTCATACCTCCAGGGACATCCCAATATGCACATTCCCGGAGTCGATATGGCATCCGGTTCACTCGGACAGGGGATCAGCGCAGCAGCAGGAATGGCTCTTGGTGCCAAGCTGGATAATAAGGATTTCAGAGTATATACCCTTCTCGGCGACGGTGAGATCGAGGAAGGCCAGGTATGGGAAGCAGCCATGTTCGCAGGCTTCCGCAAGCTGGACAATTTGTGTGTGATCGTAGACAATAACGGTCTCCAGATCGACGGACCCATCGATAAGGTTTGCTCACCTTATCCCATCGCAGATAAGTTCAAGGCATTTAATTTCAATGTTGTAGAGATCGATGCACACGACTTCGATCAGATCAGATCCGCGTTCAAGAACGCAAGAGAAACCAAGGGAATGCCCACATGTATCATCCTTCACTCAATCAAGGGTAAGGGCGTATCCTTCATGGAGAATTCGGTTGAATGGCACGGCAAGGCTCCCAATGATGAGGAGTATGCTGTAGCAATGGCCGATCTTGCTAAGATCGATGAGGAACTGGCAAAAGAGGGCTGATAACAGCGCAATCCAGGGTGATCAAAAATACAGATTAAATGCCTAAACGGCGTGAAAGGAATAAAAATGGCAGACGTTAAGAAAATAGCAACCAGAGAGAGCTACGGAAATGCTCTTAAGGATCTGGCAGAAGAATTTCCCCAGCTCGTAGTACTTGATGCAGACCTTGCAGCAGCTACCAAGACCGGTATTTTCAGAAAAGCTTATCCCGACAGACATATCGACTGCGGTATCGCAGAGTCCAACATGATGGGCGTTGCAGCAGGCCTTTCCCTTACCGGTAAGATCCCCTTCGTAAGCTCCTTCGCAATGTTTGCAGCAGGAAGAGCATTCGAGCAGGTGAGAAACTCCATCGGATATCCTCATCTCAACGTTAAGATCGGTGCTACCCATGCGGGTATCTCCGTAGGTGAGGACGGTGCATCACATCAGTGTAACGAGGATATCGCTCTTATGAGAACCATTCCCGGAATGGTAGTAATGTGTCCCGCAGATGATATCGAGGCTAAGGCAGCCGTAAGAGCAGCGCTTGAGTACGAGGGACCTGTTTATATCAGATTCGGCCGTGCAGCCTGCACCGTTATCAACGATAAGCCCGATTACAAGTTCGAGATCGGAAAGGGAAGCATCGTAAGAGAGGGTAAGGACGTTACCATAGTAGCTACCGGTATCATGGTTGATTCCGCAATAGGCGCTGCAGAGATGCTTGCTGCCGACGGTATCGATGCAGAGATCATCAATATCTGCACTATCAAGCCCATTGACAGAGATATTATAATAAATAGTGCCCGCAAGACCGGCAAGGTCGTTACATGTGAGGAGCATTCCGTTATCGGCGGACTCGGCTCTGCAGTATGTGAGGTCCTTTCCGAGGAGTGCCCCGTTAAGGTCAAGAGAGTCGGCATGCAGGATGTATTCGGTGAGTCGGGCTCTGCTGCAGAACTTATCCATAAGTATGGCCTTGATGCTGAGGGCGTTTACAAGTCAGTTAAGGAGTTCATCTGATAATGAATAACATTCTGTCACCTTCAATACTGGCTGCGGATTTTACTGTTCTTGGCGAACAGATCAAAGCCGTATGCGAAGGCGGCGCAGATTATCTTCATTTTGATGTAATGGACGGGATCTTTGTCCCGTCCATATCCTTCGGGATGCCTGTTATGACTTCGATCAGAAAATGTACGGATCTGTTCTTTGATACACATCTTATGATCGAAAAGCCGGACAGGTATATAGAGAGGTTCGCACAGTGCGGCGCAGACGGTATCACCTTCCATATAGAGGCTGATCCCGATAATGCCGGGAGCATAATAAAGCATATCAAAGAGACCATGAGTCTTAAGGGTAAGCCCATCAGGGCCGGCATCTCGATCAAGCCGGGAACACCCGTAAGTGCTGTGCTTCCATATGCCGCAGATGCGGATATGATCCTTGTCATGACCGTTGAACCCGGCTTTGGAGGACAGAAGCTCATTCCGGAGACTGTCGATAAGGTCAGGGCTCTGAGAGCCTTTGTTACGGCTGAGGGTCTTAATACGGATATTGAGGTTGACGGCGGTATCACGGAAGGGAACATTTCGGATATCGTTAAGGCCGGTGCCAATGTGGTGGTAGCCGGTTCTGCGGTGTTTAAGGGGAATGCAAAGGAAAATACCGCAAGACTCATGGATCTTATAAGGTTATAACAAAACTCTTGTGGGGGTCGAACACGGGTTATTGTGACATGTATGTCACAAAAAAATTAGTTTGAAAGGGTTATTAAGTCATGGGTGGATTTTTTGGAGTAGCATCAAAGGAAAGTTGTGTATTCGATCTTTTCTTCGGGACGGATTATCATTCGCATCTCGGGACCAGAAGAGGCGGACTTGTGGTATACGGCAGGAACGGTTTTGACCGTGCGATCCACAATATAGAGAATTCGCCATTCAGGACCAAGTTCGATAAGGAAGTCCAGGAAATGGACGGATACATGGGAATCGGATCCATATCCGATTATGAGCCCCAGCCCCTTATCATCCACTCGCACCATGGCACCTATGCGATCGTCACTGTAAGCAAGATCAACAATTCGGATGAACTTGCAAGGGATCTGATCGACAGAGGACTCAGCCACTTCATGGAGATGAGCTCCGGTGAGATCAATGCCACAGAGCTTATCGCAGCCCTTATAAATACCAAAGAGAATCTTATCGACGGTATCAACTATGCCCTCGAATCGGTGGACGGAAGTGTATCGCTCCTTCTGCTCACTCCCAAGGGGATCTATGCCGCAAGAGACAGGGTGGGGAGAACTCCCGTCGTGATCGGTAAGAAGGACAACGCATTCTGCATCTCCTTTGAGAATTTTGCATATAAGAATCTCGGATACAATAACTACAAGGAACTGGGTCCCGGAGAGATCGTATGTGTCACGGATTCCAACTGTGTTACTCTGAAGGCACCCGGTGACAAGATGAAGATCTGCACTTTCCTCTGGGTATATTACGGATATCCTTCAAGCTCGTATGAAGGAATGTCTGTTGAGGAGATGAGATACAGAAACGGTGCAGCAATGGCCGGAAGGGATGAGGTGAAGGCAGACATTGTTGCAGGTGTACCCGATTCCGGAACAGCTCATGCCGTCGGATATGCCAATGCATCAGGCATCCCCTTCTCAAGACCCTTCATCAAGTACACACCCACCTGGCCAAGATCCTTCATGCCCACCATTCAGAGCAAGCGTGATCTGATCGCCAAGATGAAGCTGCTCGCCGTAGAGGAGCTTATAAGGGACAGAAGCATCATCCTCATCGATGACTCCATCGTAAGAGGAACACAGCTTCGTGAGACCACCGAATTCCTGTATAAATCCGGAGCGAAGGAAGTTCATGTAAGACCTGCATGTCCTCCTCTCGTATACGGCTGCAGATATCTGAACTTCTCAAGATCCAAGTCTGAAATGGATCTTATCACAAGAAGAGTCATAGAAAGACTCGAGGGCGGCAATGTTACGGAAGAAGTCCTTAAGCAGTATGCGGATCCCGATACTGAGAAGTACGCCGCTATGATAGAGGAGATCAGGAAGGAAATGAACTTCACCTCCCTCAGATATGCACGTCTTGATGACATGCTCGATTCCACCGGACTCGATCATGATAAGCTGTGCACATACTGCTGGAACGGAGTCGAATGATAAATTCATAGCCCCGGGTAATGCCGGGGCATTTTTCTAACGAGAGAATGAAAGATGTATCTGAACAAGCTGAAGATCGCTTCGACAAAAGTCATATGTAATATTTTTATCGCCATAGGTGCATTCTTCTGGTTTTTTGCGGCGATGTTCGTCATCTTCATGATCACCCACGTGGCAGAGGACAGAATGGTTGCA
>Ga0247610_10008784_pt1 | contig 10241 bp, 5 predicted proteins | sample 174DNAGHGhighgp2_FD_193483 | JGI IMG/M metagenome (GOLD analysis project Ga0247610, IMG submission 193483) | Sheep rumen microbial communities from Palmerston North, Manawatu-Wanganui, New Zealand - 1742 DNA GHGhigh gp2 | ecosystem: Host-associated > Mammals > Digestive system > Stomach > Rumen ... | reverse complement strand
AAAAGAACTTGGCGTAACAAGACAAACTATAAACAATCAAATGAAAATGTTAAAAGAAAAAGGAATAGTTGTAAGAATTGGTGCGGATAAAAATGGCCATTGGGAAGTGAAATTATAGATTAATTTTAAGCCTAGAGCTTATGTGATTAAATTCACATTTGCTATAGGCTTTTTTTCTTTTTTATTGAAATCAGGTTAATCCGTGAAGAAACGGCGATATATCCTTTTGTAAAAATATTAGTGTATGAATCAAATCCAAATCTTTTCACCGAATGTAGTAGATAATATTCTTTCTAGCTCAACAAAACAAAAGGTATGTGCTTATTGTAGAGTGTCTACAGATAACGAAGAACAAACGAATTCATTTCAATCACAAGTTTCATATTATAAATCATTAATAGGTGAAAAAGCACGTTACTCGATTGAGATAACGTGCTTTTTTAGTGTCCAGAAATTAATTATTTTAAAATATGATTACTTTTTTTGTTGCACCTTTGTTGCGCACGGTATGTTATCATATAAATATGATAAAGATAACATATTTATAAATTAATATTATTTATATGGGAGGTATAGTAATGAAGCTTGATTATATTAAGGCGATTGCTAAATATTTAAAATATGATTTAGAATTAAGAGCAAAAGAAAATAATGAAAATGATTTATATGATGATTATTATAATTCATTAAAAAAATTAACTCTTAAATTAGAATCATATTATGAAAATAATGATAAAAAATTAAATGAAAATGAATATAAAGAGCTTGATGATTTATTTAAAGATGCATTTAAAAAATCAGATGAATATATAAAAAGTCCTCATGATTTAGATGGTTTTGATATTGATAATGTTAGAAAAGAAATAGCTAAAACAATTCATAAGGATTTTTTAGCAGAAGCATATGTTGATTTTCAAAATATTGATATAAATTCTTTAAAATCATTTAATGAAATGATGGATGAATTTAGAAATGTAAAAATCAAAATTGATAATGATTTAGAAGTAGAAGCTGGAGGCTTATCTACTAGAAATAAAATATCATTAGATATTGATGGTGAAAAAATCAATGGATATTTTACAAAAGAAATTAAATTTGAAGAAAAAGAATTAGAAGATAAAATATTTAAAGAAATTAATTTAAGATATCCAAAATATAAAGATTTTTTTGATTTAGTTAGAAAAGATGGCATGCTTGAACCATTTTATTTTGTAGCTTATCAAAAAGAAAATATTTGTAATGATGAATATGGAATAGCAGATGATTATATTAATAATGTTGCTTATGGAGCTTATCCTGATAAATATCAAGATGAATTTGCAAGATTATTTAATAAATATAATAATTCATTAGAATTTTCTTATGCATGCGCTGATTTAGGAAAAAAATTAGAATCTTTAAGATTATATAAGCATGTTAATGATAATTCATTAGGATTAAAAAAAGGTGAAATTATTAATAATCGTAATGATGCAACATCTGGTATTGCTCATTTATTAAATAGAGATACACTTGTTGCTAAATCTAGACCTGTTGTTGTTGAAAGAGTTATAAATGGTAAGGTTACTTCTATAAAAGGTACATTTATGGAAAAAGCAATTGGTAAGGATTTAAGAAAATTAGATCCTAAAGATTTTGTTAGAACAACTAATATTAATGATTGGGATACTTTAGATGCTAAAAAATCTTTAGCTGATTTACAAATATTAGATTATATTTGTGGAAATGTTGATAGACATTCTCAAAATATGCTTTATGATTTTGATCCTAAAACTCATAAATTAAAAGGTGTACAAGGAATTGATAATGATGCTTCATTTATAAAAAATAAGGTTGATTTAAATGGTAAAATTGGTCAATTTACATGCTTAAATCATTTAAAAGTAATTGATGAGGAAATGGCTTTAAAGGTTTTAGCTTTAGATGATGCTTCATTTAAAGCAACTCTTTTAGGCTATGGTCTTGATAATAAAGCAATTGATGCTGCTTGGGAAAGAACAAATGTTTTAAAGGAAGCTATTAAGGCTAATTTAGTTTATGAGCCTGGAAAAACTAATATTAATGAATCAATCGGTAAAGAATTTCCAATGATTCATATTGTAAAGCATGATGATTGGGAAAAGATTAGTTTAGCTGAATTAGGAGATAGAACTAATAATATATTTGAGGTTGTATCAAGTGCTCAAATAAATCTTAATGATATTGTAGAGGATAAAGGATTAATTGATGATTGTGGTATTGCTTTAGGTGCACTTAAATGCAAAATAGATGATGGTGAAGAATTCTTATTAAGGGCAAGAGAAAATAAACCTTTATTTGGTACTTCAAATAGATATGTTAATTTTATTAATGCCTTACAATTATATAATTCAAGTAGAGATTTAGATGAAAAATTAAAAGCCTTAAAGGATTTAAGAGTAAATGTTGATATTTATAAAAAAGAAAAAATCCGTGATGGTGTTTTAGATGAAAATGGTAATTTATTAAAAAATTTAAGTGGTAAGGATTTAAATAGAGTTAATTTAGTTAAAGAAGTTGATGTATTTATTGATGAAACTTTAAAATTAGCAGAAGAAAAAGAATTATTATTTGAAAAAAGAAATAATAATATTAAAAAGGTTGATGAAGTGAATGCAACTTTCCGTAAGGGTAAATATCAAAATTATCCTAAGGCATATTTAAATGAAGAAGGAAAAATTTATGTTAATAAAGATATAATTAATCGTGATGATGCTTCATTTAAAGAATTATATGATTTTCAAAAAATTAATCCAAATAATAAATATGTTTTAAAATCAGTTGTTAATTTAAAAAATCAATTAGATATTGATTATCATCATGGAAGAATTCCAAAGGAATATTATGATTATAGAATTGAAAATTTAAATAATAAGATTTTTGATTGTGATGCAAAAGAGAAATTTGAGCCTTGTAGTCCAGATTCTAAATATTTAGAAAATGAATTCCAAAACCAAATTAAAAATCAAATAGATAATGAAATTAACAATAATATAAATAATATTAATAACGATATTATTGAAGAAAAGCTAATGGAAGATGATAGCTTTGAAATTATTGATAATGGAGGTAAATAATAATGAAAAAACAACATTTATTTAAGATTATAAATTTTATGGATAATCTTAAAAATAAAAATGAAGAATATCAAAATTATACAAATTCTATTAATTCATTAGCTTCTAAATTATTAGATTATTATACTCCTGATAATTATGGTAAATATAAAATAATGACTAAAGAAGAATATGATAAATTAGATTCATTATATAAAGATGCGATTGAAAAATCTGGCTATTATTTACAAAATGGTTTTGAAGGTGAAGAAAATCAAGAAGAAAAAGAAACTAAAAAAGCTATGAATGAAAAAATTCATAAGGATTTATTAAGTGATTATGAATATTTTAAAAATGTTAAATTAGATGAATCAAAATCATTCTATGAAGAAATGGAAGAATTAAGGCATAGTGAAGCAGGTAATATTTCAGCAAGTAATATAACTATAGATGGGTTATTTGAAAAAGATGAATTAACTGTTGATTATGCTAATGAAAAGGTTTCTGGTACATTTATTTATAAAACAGAATATGATGCTGATAAGATTATTGATAATTTAATAAAAGAATTTAGTGCGGCATATCCTCAATATAAAGATTATTTTTCTACATTAAATGATTTAGAATCTTTAAATGAATTATCAAATATTAAAAATGAAGAAATGATTACAAATGGTTCTGTAATTAATTTTTTAAATAGACCATTAAAGGCAAGTGAGGCTCCTAATTTCAATGAATATAAAAATCAAATGGAATTTTTAAATGCTAATGCTCAATTCATTATGAAATTAAGACCTGTTTTAAAGGATATTAATGCTTATAGTTTAGATTTAAATTTACAAAAAGGAACAAATCTCGATAGACGTAATGTAGCTTTATATAAGCTTGCTGATTTATTAAATCATGATGAAGTAATTCCTGTTTCAAAGGCTGTTGCCATTGAAAAGGATATTAATGGTAAAAAGGTTTATACAGAAGGTACCTTTATTGAAAAAACAGCTGGAAAAACTATTGATGAATTTGGAATTAAAGATGAGATAAGAAATTCAAATTTAGATAAATGGGATACTATAGAGGCTAAAAAGGATTTAGCAAATCTTCAAATTCTTGATTATATTAGTGGAAATAAAAGAGATATTAATAATTTAAAATTTGAATTTGATCCTAATACAAAAGAATTAATTAGTGTTAAGGGTGTTAATAATGAAAAGAGCTTCGTCAATGATAAAGCAATTGAAAATGAAGCATTAGATGAAGAAATTGATTATAGCGATATTACTAATCTAAAAGTAATTGATGAAGATATGGCTAAAAGAATTATCGCTTTAGATGAGGCTTCATTAAAGGTTACTTTAGCAAATAATGGTTTAAGTGATAAAGAGGTTGAATCAGCTTTAAATAGATTAAATAAATTAAAAGATTTTGTTAAAGAAGCTAAAACAATAGATGAAAAAGATAATGTAGAAAAAGCATTAAAGGATGAAAAATTTGTTATTGTTTCAAATGAGGCTTGGAAGAATTTAAAATTTGATAATTTAGTAAATGGTAATAATTTATTTTCAAAAACAGTTGAAGCTCATAAAAAATTAACTGGTCCACAAATTGTAGATAAATCATTAGATGAAAAATATAAAATTTTAAAATTTGCATATAATAATAAATTATATCATGGTGATAATTTCTTAAGTGAGGCTAAAAAGAATGCACCTTTATTTGGTACATCTAGACGTTATTCAAATGTTATTAAAAAGCTTAATGATTATAATTCTTCAGTAACAGTAGAAGAAAAAGAGGCTAAATTAGCTAAATTAAAGGATGCATTAGATATTTATAATGCCGAAAAAGTTAGAGATAAGGTATTAGATGAAAAAGGTAATTTAATTAAGAATTTAACTGGTAAGGATTTAGCAAGAGTTAATTTAGTTAAGGATATTTCTAATTTTGTTTCAACAGTTGAAAAATTAAAAAATGAAGTTGATGATGCTAAATTAGAACGTGATGAAAATGAATTTAAGGTTGATGAAATTAATTCTACATTTAGAAAAGGTAAATATGCTAATTATGCTAAATTATATAAGGATGACGAAGGTAAAATTTTAATTAATTCTAATATTATTGAAAGAGAAAAACAAAATAATAATAGTTTAAAAAATGCTACTTCTAATATGATTAAAATTAATAATGGAATTGATTTAGAAAAGAATCCTGATAAAAAAAGACAATATGAGGATATGACTAAATATATATCTACATCAATTGAAAATTTTAAAAAGCAATTAAAAATTGATTATGAGCATGGTGTTATTCCAAAGGAATATTATGAATATAAAATTGATAGATATAATAAAAAAATATTTAGTGTAGCTGATGATGAAAAATTATTTAAAGCTGAAGCTCCTAATTCAGAAATATTTAAAAATGATTTCCAAGATAATTTATTAAAGGCTGTTGAACCTGAATTAGATAATAATTTAAATATAAATAATATTATAAATAATAATTTAGAAAACGAAGAAGCTTTAGATAAAGATGAAGAAGAAATAGATAATAATGAAAAAGCAAGTGTTACAATTCCAGTAAAGAATTATAAACCAGAAGAAAGCTTAGATGAATCAGTTTTAGAGCTTGATATGTCAATGACTAAATAATGAGGTGATTTTATGGGAAAGCTATATGATTTAATAAAAAAACAATATGAAGAAGTCGTAAAATATTCAGAGCTTGAAAAGAATGATTTCCTTACTTCTAAATCATTTAATAATGTGTTAGAAAATTATAAAAATCAGGATTATATTAATTCTTTAATTGATGTTATTAATGTTAATCATAATAAATATTTTGAATCAGAAGATAAATTTAAAGAAATTTTAAATGATAATAAAAATTTATTTAAAAAATTTGATTCTAATGGAATACCTAAAATCGAAAAAATTGATTATGTTATAGTTGATTTAGAAAATTATGAAGAAATTTTTAACCAAATTGAAACTAATTTAAATGAAGAAAAAATTAATTTAATTATTTCTGATTTACAATTAGAAATTAATAAAAAGAATGATAATGTTGAACATTATTTAGATTCATATATTACAAATATTAAAAAAGATGTTGCTAAATTATTTGATGATGAGGAAGCGTTAAATCATAATGCTGACCTAAATTATATTAATTCATCATTAATTCATAAAAAGACTCCTGGTCCTACAGAGGGAATTGTAGAAGAGGTTAGTATAGCAAGAGGCTATGTTGCTAAAAAGGAAATAAAAGCTTTTGCTGAATCAAAAGGAATGGATTCTAATAGATTAGATAATTTAGATGATAAAATGTATAAATCATTAGAATTACATGTAAAAAATGAAGATGATATTGCATTTGTAAAACCAATTGTTGATGAAATAGGTGTAACAGAGGATTTTAAAAATAAGATTTTAGAATTAAATAATTTAATTACTGAATTAGGTGTTCCTTCACATTTTATTAATGGTGAGACTGATACTAAATCATATGGATTAATAGATTATTTTTCTAAAGCCAAAGAGGTTAATAATTTAATTATTAATTATGGCAATTTAAAGGATGATAATGCTAAGAGGGAAGCTATTAATAATATTTCTTTAAAGAAAAAAGAATTAGAAGAAGTTGAAAAAAAATATGATAGAATTTTTGATTATATTAAAAAGAATTTTGATCTAGATAAAATTTCTTTAAATGGTAATATTTATTCAGGTAGATTAAATGACTATAATCCTAATAATTTAGCTAATTTTATACCTGAATTACCACCTAAATGGGATAATGAGAATGCTCCTTATGGTGTAATTTTAAGTGGCTTATGCCAATTAAAGGGGCTAGCAGCTAAATCAGAAGTTTCCTTAGAAGAATATATTGATAATCCTGTTCAATCATATTTAAAATTAGCTTTTAAGCATGCAGATAATGTTTTTAGTAATGCATATAGACCTAGAAGTGAAGAAAATACTTTAGGTAAAAGATTAGCTCACGCTTTTATTCAAGGTGATGGCTTAACACAACTTTTAGCTGGTGTTTCATATGAAAATAGAGGATTAGAATTTTTAAATAATGTTGATAATTATAATGAAAAAACAATTGGTAATATAATTGGTACTAATTTAGGTATTAATCATTATGCTATGTTTGATAGAATTGCTGAAAAGATGTTTTTTAATGGTGAGGAGCCTTCATATGTATCCTTAAAGAATTTATTTGCATCAGGTGAAAAAACAGATAGATTATATGAATTATCTGAAAATTATTTTGATGTTAATATGAATAAGGGTTCCCTAATTAATTATGAAAATGCGGTAGCACAAGCAGGAGAAAAAAATCCTTCAACTGAGGTTGATAGAATTTTAAATGTTTTAAAGGATTATTCAAGAGAAAGAACAGAAATTTATGCTCATTCTGAAGATTATATTGGAAATGATGGCGGAATCATGAGAGAGATTGTTCCAACTGATAAAGTATTTGTCAGTGCTAAAGAATATTTTAATGATTTTGTTATAAAAAATAATAAAAATATTTTTGATTGTTCAAAGGCAGAAAGAAAAGAGATTTTATCATTTATGAAAGATCCTGTTGGCGCTTTTGTTAAAAGATATGAATATGAATTAAATATTTCTGATGATGAAATCGAAAGATTAAAAAATACTTATAAAGCTGAAAATGACCGATTAAATAGAACAAAAGGCGAAAGCTTTGAAAGAGTATTTGATTCTTGTAATAGAAAAGAAAATGGCTTGAATGTTGGTAAAAATATTCAAAGAATTTTTAATGATAATAAGGGTGGATGGTTAGAAAGATTAGGAAGAACTACTTCCCCTCAATATAAAGCCTTAAAAGATTCTGTTTTAAGTGCTTTAGATCCTACTAGTCCTAATTATGGTGATTTAAAAACTGCTAAATATTTTGCGAATAAATATATTGAGCATAAATTACCTGAAGGTAGAAGCTTTGATGATTTAAAACCAAATGAAAAGAGAAGAGTTGAATTTTCTTTATCAGTTATTGAAGCATGTAATAGGTTAGAAAATAATAATTTAAATAATGAAATTCAAAATAATAATATTATTGTTGATGAGCATTTCCAAAATCAATTAGGAAATGATGTTAATTTAGTTAAACAAAATGAAAATATAATTGATAATAATATTAAAGAAGAAATTAATAAAGAAATAGAACCATAATAAAAAAGGAGAGTTATAATATGCCATATATATATAAAAATGTATCAATTGAAGATTTTGATAGAAGATTTGATAAAATAGAATCAATTGATGAAAAATTTAAATTTATGTATTCTTATATTTTATCTCATGGTTTAAATAAGAATGTTGATTTTTCTTTAGAAGTATTAATTCATCATGCAAGAAATAAATTTATTCAAGCAGTAATTAATTCAAAAAAAGAATTTAAACCAATTGATAAAAAAGAAGAGGAAGAAGACATTAATGTTTTTGATGCAAAGAAGAGTCCTAATTTTGATGTATTAGAGAAAAAATTTATTAAAAATCCTATTAATTTTATTAAAAGAATAGCAGAGATTGCTACAAATCCTAGTTTATCTAGAACTGATATTGGAGATATTGTTATTGAAGATGATGGCGATGAAGAATATTATGATATAGAAAAATGGAAAAATAATTGCGGTAGCATTGTTAATTATTTAAAAGCTATAGAAGAATATTATGAAGGCTATAATAAGAATTTTTTAGTAGATGATATTAATAAAAAAATATTTAAATGCTATTATGATGATGAAACTAAAACTAAGGATGATATTTTAAATGATACTAAAGGTGGCTTTTTTGAAAATTTATTTGGTACAACATCTGATGAATTTAAAAATTTAAGATCAACATATTTAGAATTTAATGATAAAGGTAATAATGGATATGGTGATAAAGATAGTTTAGAAGCAGCAACAAAAGCTTATCTTCAGCATAAAATTCCTTCATATAAATTAACAGATGATTTACCAAATGAAGAAGATGTTGCTAAATTAAGTGGTACTGCTAAAAAAAGAGTTGCATTCTGTATTGGTATTTTAGAAGCTATTAATGAATCTAAACAAATAGAACAATTTGTTCAATCAATTAAGACAGGAAATGTTATAAATGAACAAGAAAAATTCCAAGAAAATTTAACAAATATTTTAGAAGAAAATAGATATTTAAATAAGAATGAAAATGTTATAGATGGCAATGTCATAACTAATGAAAATAAGGTTTCAATGTAATTAAATAAGGCGGAAGAATTTCTTCCGTTTTATTTTTTTCTTTACAAATGAAATATAATTATTTAAAATTAAAATGGTTTTTAAAAATACCAAGAAGGTGTATTGAATGGATAAGAAGATATTATTATTGTGGATGTGTATTTTAACATGTATGGCAGGGGGAATTAATGCCATATCTATTTTTGGTTATGATGGTACAACTGTTTCTCATGTTACAGGATTAGTATCAAAAGCTGCTATAAATGCATCACAGGGCGATTATACGGCCTTTTGGAGCGTTTTACGAATAATTATTACATTCTTTTTGGGTGCGATTGTATCTGGCTTTATAACTGGAGAAAGAGCCTTTTATTTAAAAAAGAGATATGGAATAATTAGTATTGTTATAGGATTATTAGTAATCATTCCTTATTTTTTATCCATTAAATATAGTGTATTATTATTTGCTTTTATAATGGGATTACAAAATGGTATGGTAGTTTCATTTAGAGGTGTTGTAGTTAGAATGACTCATATGTCTGGTAATTTCACTGATTTAGGTGTTTTTATAGGTTATAAGCTTAGAGGAAATAATAATGAAAAGCTTGTTACAGGTTTAATTCCTTTAGCTGCTATTTTAAGTTTTATTTTAGGTGGAGTTATTGGTGTGTTATTATATAATTCAATTCATAATTGGGTATTTTTAATTTTTTCATTTATTTATATTTTCTTAGGTGGATTCTATTTCTATTTAAGAATTAAATGTGAAGATAAAAACTTTAATGATATACCTGATGATGAAGAAATTGAATTAGAAGAACATCATCAATTATTATAAAAAAATAAAAATACGAGGAGGTAATTAAATGAAAAGAATAATTTTATTTTTATTATTTGCTTTTTTATTATCTTCTTGTAATAAAAAAGAAATT
>Ga0247610_10008782_pt1 | contig 10243 bp, 10 predicted proteins | sample 174DNAGHGhighgp2_FD_193483 | JGI IMG/M metagenome (GOLD analysis project Ga0247610, IMG submission 193483) | Sheep rumen microbial communities from Palmerston North, Manawatu-Wanganui, New Zealand - 1742 DNA GHGhigh gp2 | ecosystem: Host-associated > Mammals > Digestive system > Stomach > Rumen... | reverse complement strand
CTTTCAATACCATTGGACGTGGTGTATAGTTCTGTCGCAAATATGTTCCATAGCCAATGGACATATATGATGGACGGAAACGAACGGACCCATCGCGAAAAATAGGGCATTCGTCGTACCATTCGGGGTAATAGTAGTCCTTGTAGCGGCCTGGTATTGTGTCGAGCGGCCCGTAGTGCTGGGCGTTAACGGCCGTTTGTCCCAAAATAATGAAGAACAACGTGACTAAAAAATTTTTTTTCATAATCTTTTGTTTTTTAATTTGTACAAAGATTTGAATTTGCAACATTTCGAGGTGTGAAACCCACTTGGGTAAATAATATGTGAGACTTTAAATAATAATTAGTCGGCACTAGTGATATATTTTCTATTTTTCATCGTTATTAGTGCTTACTGGTTCAAATATAATGTCTTCTTCTCTTAATGGTCTAAAACCATAGACCCAATCGCATTGGCAATCGCCAGCATGATGATAAAATATTGCGGTTGCATACACTTTGCAAGGCCTATCATCGGGTATTTCAATTAAAACACTATCGCCAACATATCTTGAAATCTGTGCGAAGTGACTGAGTGACTTTTGGCGACCATCCCAAACAAAAGAAGAGTCATCTTTGATATTTATAAAATCATCATCGAACCCTGCTTCTTGATCCAGCCAACCCCAGATCATGACAGTGTCGCCCCAAGCTAAAGTGTGGCGATGTTCAAAAATATAATATGGATCATCGTACTGATTGTTCCATTTCTTTGGAGGACGGTCAGCATAATACAATTTGTCACATGAGGTGAGCATCATAATTGCTGTTATTAATAAAAAGACTTTTGTTTTCATATTCTTTTATTTTTGTTGGTTTTTAAGCTCGTTGATTTGCTTCTGCAGGTCGATGACGTAGAGCGTCAGTTCCTCGACTTTCTGCAGCAGCTTGGCGTTCATCTGGCCAAGGTCTGTGGCACACACCTCCTGCGGAGGAATTTATGTCAGATCATAGTCGTTGTTTCCTTTCTTTTCTTTGTCCCCGCAGTCTGCAGTTGGGGACGGTTGTTGATGAAGGAGAGCAGACCTCCCCGAAAAAATATTTTTCATTATATATAAGAGCATTTTCGAAGGCAAAAAGTTCTTGTTTTAACATTTATTATGTTTTTTTAACATTGTTGTGTTTCGAATGATATCCCTTTTACCCCTATAAATGCATTTTTTTTTGCCGTTTTGTGACACTGTTGAAAAATTTTCTTTTCTATTATATAGTTGCAAAAAAAGTAAAAAGTAACGTTTTTTTAAAAAACATTTTGATTATTCTTTGAAAATGGTTAAAAATCAATGTTTTAAATCGTAAAGAAATCTTTTAATTATATGCATATATAATACTCACTTTTTGAGAAAAACGTGACATCGTTTTTGAATTTTTTTTGCTGTTATTGCTGTTATTGTTCTAAATCAATGTTTTATATCAATAAAAAATCCGACACAACGGAATGTGGAAACGGAAAACGGAAAACTATGCTGCCGCGTCAGCCGCTTTCCGTTTTCCGCTTTCCGCTTTCCGTTTTCCGTTTTCCGCTTACTTCACCACCAGCTTTTTGTATGCTGTGCCGCCGTTGGTGGCGATGCGGACTATGTAGGTGCCGGCGGCGAGGCCGTCGAGGTTGAGGGCGGTGCTCATTGCGTCGACCTTGCTGCGCTGCAGGCTGCGGCCGTCGAGGCTGAAGAGTTCCACTTCGCCGATGCGGAACGACGACGCCACTGTCACCGTCTCGCTGGCGGGGTTGGGCATCAGGTAGGTGTAGCGGTCGGCCGTGGTCTCAATGCCTTCGGGGTCTTCGGGGTCTTCGGGGTCTTCTGGGTCAGGGATGTAGAACTTGATGCTGTCGCACCAGTCGCTGATATGTACGCTGTCGCATACCGAGCGCACCCAGGCGGTGTACCAAGTGCCCTTCTCTAGGCCTGTCACTGTTGCCAGTCGCGAGCTCCACTGCGTTATGGTGCCGTCATCGGGGGCGCAGCTGTCATTGCACATCGACAGTTCCCACTGCTGGGCGTTGTAGCCGTCTTCCCATACCAGGGTTGCGATGTCTCCGTTCTGGTATGCCACCGTGAGGTTGCGCGACTGCTGACAGACCAGCTCGTGCGATGTGTCGATGATCGGGAAGATGCACATATAAACGTTATTAGTCCAATCTGATATTATGTCGATTTTGTTCCTTGTATGCCAGTTTGTATCGGTTACGTTATAATAATAGTCATAATTGGCATAATTGAAAAAATGAAGTTTACACTTGTAATGGTTAGGCTGTGGTTTGAGATGGTCTGCATAGTAGTTGGAATGATGGGTGCCTGCAAACGAGACATAAGGATAGCTGTTTCCCCAAGTGTTCCATGCGTAATATGGCGGAACCCATTTGTTGTTGCCGGTTACGCCAACATAGAATGAGTCATACACCGTCACAGGCTCGTCGAAATATACTTCGTAAATGTTTGTATATTCAGGTTCATGAGCTGGAGGGACAGACGTTTGCATCACAATTGTTGGTGTATCATAAACAGTCCATTGTCCTTGCGCCATAAGGTGCATACTGTCGCCTGTGCTGTCGACTTCGAACAGGCGGAAGTACTCGGGTAGTGCCTTCTTGTACACAACGCTGTCTGGCACACGCCCCTCGTCGTATTTTGTCCAGTTTATGCGTCTCCTCATTCCGGCAGCTATGCCGATGACACGCAGCGAAGTGTCGGTATAGCAATAGCGCGCATATTCGGCTTGACACAATCCAAAGTACATCCCGGCTTCATACCAAATCCCTGTCTTTCCGACAGAATCGTTCAGCGCATAGTAGTCCCACCAGGGTGTATTGCCGTAATAATAGACAGGATTGTGGTTGCCGAGGTGGAGCGTGTCGATCTGTGCGCTGGCGCACATACCTGTCGCCATCAAGGCGAGAATGATAATTAACTTTTTCATTGTTTATTTGTTTTTGAGGGTTAGTGATTGTTTAAATAAATATCTATTATTTTATTTATTTTCAGAACGTGACCTGTTCCTTCTGTGTCTCCGCAGTCTGCAGTTGGGGACGGTTATTGGCGATGGAGTGCGGACCTCCCCGAAAAAAATATTTTCATTATATATAAGAGCATTTTCGAAGGCAAAAGGTTCTTTTTTTAACATTGTTGTGTCTCAGATTATATTCTTCTCACCTATATAAATGCATATTTTTTTGCCGATTTGTGACACTGTTGAAAAATTTTTTTGATTGTTTTGCTGTTGTTGTTCTAAATTAATGTTTTAAATCATAAAGAATCCTTTAATTTTATGCATATATAATACTCACTTTTTGAGAAAAACGTGACATTGTTTTTGAATTTTTTTTTGCTGTTATTGCTGTTATTGTTCTAAATCAATGTTTTATATCAATAAAAATCCGACACAACGGAATGTGGAAACGGAAAACGGAAAACTATGCTGCCGCGTCAGCCGCTTTCCGCTTTCCGTTTTCCGTTTTCCGCTTACTTCACCACCAGCTTCTTGTACGCTGTGCCGCCGTTGGTGGCGATGCGGACTATGTAGGTGCCGGCGGCGAGGCCGTCGAGGTTGAGGGCGGTGCTCATGGCGTCGACCTTGCTGCGCTGCAGGCTGCGGCCGTCGAGGCTGAAGAGCTCCACCTCGGCGATGCGGAACGACGACGCTACGGTGACGGCACAGCTGGCGGGGTTGGGCATCAGGTAGGTGTAGCGGTCGGCGATGGTGTTGATGCCATCGGGGTTATTCGGGTCGTCGGAATCGTTGGCGACATAGAAACGCAGGCTGTCGCTCCATACGCTGTAGTAGATGCTGTCGTCGATGTTGCATACCGAGCGGATGCGTGCCACGTACCATTGTGCCGTGTCGAGGTCGGTTATCGTGGCGAGTGTCGTTGTGTGTTGTGTCACTGTGGCGGGTTGTCCTTCGCGAGCCACAGCCAGTTCCCACAGGCCGTTGCCGGTGTTTTCCCAGGTGAATGTGGCACTTTGTCCGTACACGTCCAGTATCTGCAGTTCCTCTGGGGCGAGGCAGTTGCTGCCGGCGGTCTCGTTGACCTGGAAGCGTAGGCTGTCGCTCCAGGGGCTGACGTGCAGGCTGTCGCAGCGTGTGCGTATGCGTGCGATGTACCAGATGTCCCTTTGCAGGTTGTGCAGCGTGGCGCTGTTGGTGGTGTGGTGCGTCACGGTGGCTGTGCCTGCCGGACTGCCTTCAGGCAGAACGGCCAGCTGCCACCTGAGGCCGTCTGTGCTGTCCCATTCAATCACGGCGTTGTGCCGTCCGTCGCCGCCACCGAGCCGCAGGTTGCCGGGGGTGGGGCAGGTGTTGTCTATGTCTTCCCACATACCGTCCCAGTTGGTGTCGAAAATCGGAAACATATTTATGAAATCGTGGGTATTCGATTGTTGATAAAACTTGTGCCACAGAGTGTCGGGATAGCGGAAGTTGTGGTTGAAATCGTCAATCAGGTGTGCTCTGGCCTTGAACATCTCGGGATTGGGCCTGACAAAATCTTCGAAACTGCACGTGGTTATATACCAGGATGGGCGTCGAGCCATAATACCTATTACTGAAGTAGGGCCGGTTGAGACGTAATAATTGTTGTTGTTAGTGCCTGACACGTAGAACGAGTCGTTAACAACGACAGGTTTGTCGAAATAGGCCTCGTAGACAGGAGTGAACCTCTTGACCCAAGGGCAGACATACAATCCACCAACATCCTCACAAGCACCATAGTCAGGTGTATAACTGGTAATTATAACGCGTCCAGGTGTTTGAGGCCACCATTGTGTCTGTGCCATTTTTATCATCGTGTCGTTCTCGCCGACTTCATACAGGCAGAAATAATCAGGGAATCTGTTTTCCAATGTGGTATCCAGCATAGGGGAGTCCTCCACGATTCTAACTGCAGCCGCAACCCCGATAATCCTCAACGGTGTGTGGGTATAGCAGTAGCGAGCCACCTCGGGCTTACACCACCCTGAACCGATGGCACCAGGAACGAATAAGATGTGTTCATACACAGAAGCTTCTCCGTGTCGCACTGGCGAGTAGTTGAAGTAGAAATGGTCCCACCAGTTGGTGTCCCAATAGTAATATGACGGATCGCGGTCGCCAAGGTCGAGCGTGTCGACCTGTGCGCTGGCGCACATTGCTGTCGCCAAAAGGGCGAAAAATAAAGCTATTTTTTTCATATCTTTAAATATTTATTGATTACATTCGATTTCAATATCTGTATAATTTGTTTTGCCAGGTGCCACATCGACAAACGAAGGAATATAGCCCCAATATTCAAAACCCTTTACTGTCACGTTGGAGGTTATTGGCGTAAGGTTGTTGATGGTGCTCGCCTCGTATGGCATACAGAGGCTCTGCATTCCGGCTGTTTCAACCTGGTATGTGTGTATAGTCAGGTCGTCAATACACCTGCCGGCCATCACATACTGGGCCTGCCCGTTGTAAATGTCCAATCCGCGCCATCCGCGGTCTCCGCACAAATCCAACCCTGTGGCGTTGATGCTGTTGGCAATCAAAGAAAGGTCCCAGTCGGCTTCGAAAAAGAGCGAACCGCTTGTTTTAGTCAAAGGAATGACACCGAACATCGACTTGGTGTTGTTGCTGACAAACCCTGAGGGTCCGGAAAGCGTGGTGTGGTTTGGAAATATCACCTCCGACGACAGTTGCATTCCTGTAGGAAGCAATGCCAACAGAGAGGGCAGGTCGAAGACGGCAAGATGGATTGACGGAATCATTTTGACTACTGACAGAGAATCGTATCTTAACCAAGTCGATGCAGTTGCAAAACGCTGGTTGTCCATTGTGGAGACAAGGACATTGTCCGTTAACCATTTGCGCCCTTCGCTGGCGGCAAATCCATTGAAAGAGTGACGGTTGTCCTGAATTCCTGATAAGGAAAAAATGACATCCTTGCGGTAATTGCGGATTGAAAGGAAGGGTTTTTCCTCGAATCCGACGGTAACTATGTGGTTTTTGACAAGTGAGACATCCAGCAGGCTTTCCGAAACACTGTTGTCTATATACCCTGTTGTGCTAATCCAATGGAGCCCATTATCGCAGAACACTTCCGCTATGCAGCCGTAACCATCACTCTTTTCGGTTCCAACGGTTACCATTTTGCGCACATAGCCCGACAGGGTATCCGTGTAGCTAAAGGCCACCAGTTTTGTCAAGTTGCCAATACGGCGGTTATTTGGCAATTCCAACAGGCAGACAATATGGAAGTTGCCACTGTTGAAGAAAAGGTCGTTTATTTCGAAATACCCGACGATGCCTGTTCTTTCGATATTTTCTCCGCAGAAAAAAACCGTATCGTTATCAATGACGAAATCGCGGACAATGTAGTTTTCTAAAGGGATGTTTATTGAAGAGAATGACGCATCGTGGTATGAAAAAACAGTGGTGAAGTTATTTTCGTAATATGATGCTGTTATTGTAACAGGATAGAAGTATTCCTTAATGATGACATTATCCGCAGTGTCACTTTTTTCGAATGCAGATACACTATTTTGCGCTTTTATGGCAGGCATTGACCCTGCAAAGAAAAGCGCTAAAAGAAGAAAAATTATTTTGTTTTTCATATTATAATAATATTTAAAATTAAACTGCGTTACATTGTATTGTAACGGATTTTTTTCCGTGCGGAGGATGCCGGAGAGCAGGAGACCGCTGTTTGTGAAGCTTAAAGCGGTCCCTGCGGGGGCATCCTTTTTTGTTCCCTGTCTTGTTCCGCAGGCACGGTCGCTGCGGCAGGGCGTTGACTTTCATATTTGCGGTCTCCTTTCTTTTCTGTGTCCCCGCAGTCTGTAGTTGGGGACGGTTATTGGTGAGGGAGAGCAGACCTCCCTGATTAGGGTATTCGTTGTGATATTTTTTGATGAATTATCCCTACAATCAATTTCTTGCAACACACGTGTATTCGCCTGTTCTTGGATCGTACGTAATCGTTACGTTGTAACCATTATCAATCATTTTGTTACTCCATTCGTTGGCTTTTTTTTCGTCTGTTGTAACATATGTGACAACATCTTTGGTGAAACCTGATGCAATATGCGTATCGTCATTATGGAATGAAACAGTATGACCTTCTTTTGCAAGGGAAATCATCCAATCGATAAATACATTCCAATTCTTATCACTTTTTATTGTGCAGTGATACGAAATGCCATCTATGTTATACGTAATATTGCGTACCGACACATTTTGCTGAATATGTGTGCTTGGTTCGACAATGTTTTCTTTCTGGCAGCCGACGGCTGCGAGGCTGAGCACTGCAAGGAGTGCGACGGGTTTGAGTAGTTTCTTCATTATTGTTGTTTTTTATATGGATGTAAAATTTCTTTACGTTTGCTAATTGCTATTGTATGAGCTTGTTGTTTGGATGTAATAGTAAAGACAAATAATTGATAATCACCTGGCGAGACGATAACCAGATCACAGTCTGGTATATTCAGGCCTGTTCGTATTTCGGGGTGTCCTTTTTTGCAGTAATACGACCCGACGACATACTTCCCGTTTCTCATATCCTCCCTCATATCATTTATATATGACTCATCCATTTTAATTTCTCTTAGCAGCATTTCCCATCTTGCTGAATCCTTGGCGGTGATGGTGGTGACGTCGACGGTGATGCTGTCGCAGATGCGGTAGTCCTTGACGAAGGCCACGCTGAGGTTGTCGCGGTCCTTGTAGCGGCGGTAGACTTCGCTGACATTGGCGTGGCGTTTGGCGGAAACAGCCAGGCTTGCCAAAACGAGCATTAATGCTACAAGAGAAAGGGTTATGGTGATGGTTCTTTTCATAGGTCAAACACTGAGTTTATGACGTTGATGGTGCTGGTGTGGTTCGCGAAATGCCCGTCGATTGCATACCGGCATTGGTTGCTGTGGGGCAGGAGATAGTAGAAACACAGGATGATGACCACGCAGGAAAGGACGCTGATGGCACTTTGGCGGGTGCTGGCAGCTCTACGGAGGCGTATTCGTTCGGAGTCGCATTTCTGTCCGATGCCGTCGAGCAGAATGGCCTGGGTGGATTGCAGGCGCTCTTTGCCGATGCTGTTGGTAAGTGCTTTTGCATTCAGCGTGTCTATATGCTGCTCTATTTTTTTTTGTTCTTTCATAGTCAGAATGTGTTTTTATTATGTTGATGGTATTGTATCAGTTTTTTTATGCTGCGGTGCAGCCGTTGGCGCATCGCGCTGTCGTTGCTATGGTGCGCAAGTGCTATTTCTTTGTACGAGAATCCGTCGAGACGCATTTTCAGGATGTCGGCATCGCTGGGGTCGAGCACTTCGTCGGCCAGATCGGTCAGCATTGAGGACTCGTCCGACGTGGTGGGTGTTTCGATGTCTCGCATAGTTACTATTTTGACGCGGCGCAACTTGCGCTGGTGGTACTTGAAAAGCACCTGGCGTGCTATGGAGAAAAGCCACTGTTGTTGCTTGGATTCACTGTCGTCGATGTCGAGTTCGTCGCGGCGTACACAAGCTTGGAGCATTATGTCTTGAATAAGGTCGATGGTTTCGCTTTCGTTGCCGTGCGTTTTTTTGACACAATAGTTGACCAAAGGCTCCTTGTATTTCAAAAACAGGGAGTCGATCTTGTCAAGCTTTGTGTTCCTCAGTTCGAGTATCGACATGGACATATTTCGCGCTTTTACCTATATAAATGCATATTTTTTTTGCGTTTTGTGACAGGGGACGAAAAAAAATTTTTGATTGTTTTGTTATTGTATTGATAATGAAGGATGAAATTTTTTGGATTTTTTCTTGTTTAACATTTTTTATGAATTGGGTTGGCGGGAATGGGGCTTGCCCTGCAGGAATTTTTGAACAGGAATTACCATAAATATTTTTTTTATGCTCGAGGAGCATTTTTACTTTGAACAGCAATTATCAGCAATTTAACAGCAATTGTCAGCAATTATTTTTTTTAACGTGAATGTCCGTGAATGACCGCGAATTGTCATAAATGTATTTGAATAATTTGTTTTTGATTTGTTTAATTTCTGCCCGGAGGGCATTTTTTTCTTTTAACAGGAATTACCAGTAATTGGCCAGAAATTATCCAGAAATTATTTTTTTCTTTGAACAGCAATTATCAGCAATTGGACTGCAATTATCAGCAATTTTTTTTTTAGAACGTGAATGTCCGTGAATGCCCGCGAATTTCCATAAATGTCATATGGATTAGACTGGTTGCTTGTATAATTTGTATTTAATTTGTTTAATTTCTGCTCGAAGAGCATTTTTTTCTTTTAACAGGAATTTCCAGAAATTAGCCAGGAATTAACAGAAATATTTTTTAACAGCAATTACCAGCAATTGGCCAGCAATTATCAGCAATTATTTAACAATAAAACTAGCAACATAATAATTATCAGCAATTCGCTCGCAAGCGAGCGTTATAATCTACAAGATCTACGAGATTTCGCGAGGCGTCGCGCCGAGCAGGAGAATATAGTGCCCACTTGAGGGGGGTGGGGGAAATAGGAATCATTCGCCGCGGGCGGTGTCGAGGGCGGCTTGCATAGCATGGATCTCGTCGCGGTACTTGGCAGCGGCGAGGAAGTCCATCTCTTTGGCGGCGAGCTGCATTTTGCGCTGGGCCTCGCGGATGTCCTTGCGCAGCTGTGCCTTGCTGCGTGTCTCGATATGAACGGCGTTTGCCTGTTCTTCGCTTCTGGTTGCACGTTGCGGTGCGTCCCAGTCGTCGTTGTCCTCGCTGGCAAGGGGTGTGGAGGCGGTGCCGCTGGTGTAGGGCTTGGTGCTGTGCGATGCCGGCGTGTTCATTGCGTAGGGGCTGGCGGCAAGCATTGCGCTGTTGTCGGCATTATGTTTTCCGCCCTCTGCTCTCCATTCTCCGCTTTCTTCGGCAGCCCTTTCGATGACGGAAGTCTGGCCGATGATGGCTTCGTTGCTTTTGACGATTTGGCGCGGCACGATGCCGTGCTCCATATTGTAGCGTATCTGCTTTTCGCGGTGGCGGTTGGTTTCGTCGATGGCGCGCTGCATGGAGCCTGTGATTTTGTCGGCATAGAGGATGGCGCGGCTGTGGACGTTGCGGGCGGCGCGGCCGATGGTCTGGATGAGGGCGCGGTCGCTGCGCAGGAAGCCCTCTTTGTCGGCGTCGAGGATGGCAACGAGCGACACTTCGGGCAGGTCGAGTCCTTCGCGCAGCAGGTTGACACCCACCAGCACGTCGTAGACGCCC
>Ga0247610_10008781_pt1 | contig 10243 bp, 5 predicted proteins | sample 174DNAGHGhighgp2_FD_193483 | JGI IMG/M metagenome (GOLD analysis project Ga0247610, IMG submission 193483) | Sheep rumen microbial communities from Palmerston North, Manawatu-Wanganui, New Zealand - 1742 DNA GHGhigh gp2 | ecosystem: Host-associated > Mammals > Digestive system > Stomach > Rumen ... | reverse complement strand
TATAACGAGGGCTGATTTTAGATGGTTTTCACCCGACAGCGGTCGGCTATTTTATCGAATATAAACGAAGCGTTATGCTCGTCTTGTATCCTGAAACCTGAGAACTTTCAACGAATGGCAAGAGAACATGATGGCTTCCATGCGTAGGCGTGGTTGTTATCCGTATCTCCCATTCAAGGTTTCTCAGGACCGCAGGACAGAGAAGTGGATAGTTCCACGCTTTACACATTTATATATATGATGAAACGACCTTTACGACTAGTCTCAATACTTTTCCTTGCAGCCTTTCTTTTGGCGTGCGAGGGCGACACCTTACCTTTTAATTTACCTCCAACGCTTACTGTAAGCGAGGCCACTGACATATACCGCAAAGGTGCGACTATCAGCGGTTCATATACAAAGGCTAACGATAAGGTTGGAGTGGAAACCTTCGGACTTTACTATGCCACAAACTCATTGCTTGGAGATGCAGATAGTATATTGGCAACGCCAGAAGAACTACAAGCTGGAAATTATACCATTACACTCAACAACCTTACACCAGCTACAACATACTATTATGCCACTTTTGCTTCAAGCGGATTCAGTATAGCAAAGAGTGATATTAAGCAGTTCCGTACTTTAGACACAACAGAACCCAAACTTGGAGAAGTGACAACATCTAATATAACCCGCACATCATTTAATGTTTCATCTTCAATCCTTGACGATGGCGGAAGTGATATAACCATTCGTGGTTTCCTCGTTCGTGAAGCTCCGACTGATATTTCTTCCCTTGGATTTGAGGACAGGCAGATTCGTGTGGAAAACGATGCGGACTTCAATACTATTATCTCAGATCTCACTCCTGGCACTCGCTATGCAGTATGTGCATATGCGATGACAGCCAAAGCATATGGATTTAGTGAGATTCGATATGTGACGACAGCAAATCTGAATGTTCCTATTGTGTCAGCTATAACAGCTACAACGACATCTGCTGCACATGAACTACAAGTTTCAGCATCTGTTGTTGATGAGGGTACAAGTTCTGTTACCGAACGCGGCTTTGTGTATAGTTTGGATATGCGAGAGCCTACTATTGAAAATCCAAAAGTCGTTGCTCAGGGTAACAATGAATCTTTCTCAGCGACGTTGAAGAATCTGCCTTCTGACCAAACGGTATATATTCGAGCCTACGCTAAAAGTAACGATGGTATAGGCTATGGTGACGTTTTTACATATAATGAGTCCGATAAAATCCAGCAACCTACAGTATCTTTCATTAGTGCTTACACGACAGAAGTAGCAAATACTTTATATGTGACAGCCTCTATTACAAAAGAAGGTACTTATGCAGTAATAGAGCGCGGTTTTGCATATAGTACCGACACGCAGACCCCAACGGTCGAAAGCAACAGGAAGGTACAGGCGACAGGTACTAACCAGTCGTTCACGGCATCCATTGGAGACTTGATCCAAAGCCAAACAAACTATATTCGTGCATACGTGCGTACTTCTGTAGGATATTCGTATGGAACTTCATTCAGTTACAATGCCTCGGACTTCCCGACTTTGACAACGCAGGCTGCAACAAACGTTATGCCGTATTCTGCAGATATACTTGCAGAGTTAGATGCTAAGAGCAGCCAGATTCGTGAATGTGGATTTATGTGGAGTGATAGTAATCCGAATCCTTTATATGGAAATGAGAAACTCGTCCTCTCGGTTGGGGCTTCATTGAATGGAACACTTACAGGTTTGAAAGATAATACCATATACTATTACAGACCATTTGCAAACCATTCAAAAGGGGTAAGTTATGGAACGGTAAAGCAGTTCCGTACATTGCTTGTCCAGCAAGCTGAATTGTCTGTAGCTGTTATATCTGGTATATCATATAGAGAGGCGAATTTTAAGGCTTCTGTGACAAATTTGAACAACGGCACATTAACTGATGCAGGCTTCGTATATTCTACATTGAATAATCCGACACTTACAGATTCGCACATATCTACAGGAACAGGCACAACACTTTCTGCAGTATGTAGCTCATTACAGCCAAATACGAAATATTATGTTCGTGCATATGCAACAAATGAGAAGGGTACAGCATACGGCCCAGAAGCAACCTTTACTACAAATCCAATAGAATTAGCGGAATTATCAGCAACTACGGTGACTGATGTCTCATATAAAGTCGCTACTTTTACGGCCTCAATCACCGCTACATACAATCACCCAATTACTGATGCAGGTTTCGTATATTCCAAATCGAATAATCCGACGCATGCCGATTTCCACATCTCGACAGGGACAGGTACTTCACTTTCTGCAGTCTGCCGTTCGCTACAGACTGGAACCACGTACTATGTCCGAGCGTATGCTACAAATGAGGGTGGAACTGCTTACGGTTCTGTTAGCACCTTTAAGACATATTCCGAAAACAATAATTACATAGAACGCGATACATTCGACGATGATATAATAATAGAATAGTCACAAAAAACTTAAGATATGAGCCCAAGGTATATGAAACCATTTCTCTTGATATTGCTGTCAGTCTTCGGCTTCCTCTCGTGCTCTGACGAAGAGGCTCGTGATTTGCAGGAAAACAATAATAAGAAAACAACAATGACGATGGTGTTGTCTGCAACACCACCTACATTTGATACAATCTCCACCCGTGGAAATGCCACAGAGTGGCCAGACGGCGCAAGACTATATTTCAAATTCACAACAGAAGGTCAACCTATTTCTGGTTGCAGCACATATTCAGCCGCAACAGATGAATGGACACTTAACATATCAGGCACAATTCAAGAATCCGAAGATTTGAAGCCATGTGAGGTTTGGTACTTTGAAGGAGCAGACGAATATAATGATTCTGGAGTACAAATGTCTGCAACATCTGCAATCTATCACGATTCATCTGCAAAATACTTCTGTACTAATGGTTGCGTCAGCGTCACGGCTCACATGCAGCCAATTCAAGCTCGTTTGCGATTTTCAGGAATAGCAGGAACTGTGTTGAAGGTTAGTAATTGGCCCTATTGTGCTAGTTTTGATGCGGAGAGATGGAAAATGAGTGATGCAGCAACAGATACACTATGTCTGACAGTTGGTGCAGATGGTTTCACTCCATATCTGTATGGAACGTTTGAAAATGGTGAACAATGGTTAAAGATCGAAACGGGTGGCTTCCTGTTCCTTCGTCCGTTTTCTATAAACTTAATAGAAAACAAAAAGAGCTATTCCATTGCATCTCCTAAAGATACTATAAAGTCTGAAAAATGGCTTATTCAACGTTCATTCTCTTTAAACGACAGCGGCAAGACGGTAACCTTCAACATGGTAAAGGTGGATGCAGGCACATTTCGGATGGGGCGTGCAGGAACTAATGACGTATCTACGCCAGTTCATACAGTTAGTCTTACTAAGAACTATTATATGGGTGAAACAGAGGTTACACAGGCATTATGGTATGCGGTAATGGGGCAGTCGCCTACTTCAGATGGCAATCAATGGGACAGCACACGAGGGCTTAGTGAAGAACATCCAGCATATTATATCAGTTATGAGGATTGTCAGAGTTTTCTTTCTGTGTTGAACAGCAAAATGTCTTCGCAACTTGGTAGCAATGAACTGTTCCGTTTACCGACCGAGGCGGAGTGGGAGTTCGCAGCTAAAGGTGGCATAAAGAGTAAGGGATACACATATGCAGGTGGTAACATAAATAATGTAGCTTGGTACAGAGATAATAGTAGCAGTAAAACTCATCCTGTTAAGAGCAAGGCCGCGAACGAACTTTACTTGTATGACATGAGTGGTAACGTTTTTGAGTGGTGCTATGACTGGTATGGAGATTATACCAACAGTGCTCAGACAGATCCTATAGGTCCTATATCGGGCTCGTACCGTGTGCTACGTGGTGGCAGTTGGTACAACTATGCTGACTACTGCCGTGTTGCGAACCGGGTCTACTATACGACGACGAGCCGCAAGTATTACATTGGCTTCCGCCTCTGTCTTGGAGCTCCTATTCCTGAACTATCTGTGTCGTCAACATCCCTGTCGTTTGGTGCTGATGCTTCATCTAAGGAAATAACAGTTTATGCCAATGGAGATTACACATTTTCTACCTCTTCTTCGTGGCTTACAATAACACCAAGCAGCGATAAGAAAATTCTTATGGTATCTGCTTCGGAAAACACAGAAACGTCCGACAGAACTGCAACCATAATACTGACTCTAGGCTCACTTACACAGACAATAAGTATTACACAAGAAAGTAGCCATAATCGTGAGTTCTCTGTAACAGGCAACGGAAAAACCGTAACCTTCAAGATGAAGAAAGTAGAGGGCGGAACTTTCCAGATGGGTTCAACAAATGGATATAGTGATGAACAGCCTGTTCATAGCGTTACTATTACAAAGGATTACTATATGGGCGAAACAGAAGTAACGAATGACCTTTGGTTTGCTGTTATGGGCAGCACCCCATCTACAAAGAACACAGAATCTAATTATCCGGTAGAAACTATCAGCTATGAGGACTGTCAGCTGTTTTTATCTGCTTTGAACAGCATTCTTTCCTCTCAACTTGGCACCGGTGAGCAGTTCCGTTTCCCGACTGAAGCTGAATGGGAGTTCGCAGCCAGAGGCGGTAAAAAAAGTAATGGCTACACATATTCTGGCAGCAACACTATAGGTGATATAGCCTGGTACATAGATAACAGTGGCAGTACAACTAAACCAGTTAAGCAGAAAGCAGCAAATGAACTGGCCCTTTTCGATATGTCTGGTAACGTTTGGGAGTGGTGTTATGATGCTTTTGAGAGCTACGGCCCCAGTCCTCTGACAGATCCAAAGGTTGAAGGTTCCTCTAACTCAAATCGTGTTTTTCGAGGTGGCAGTTGGAACTATGGTACCATGTATTGCCGTGTTTCAAACCGAGACAGCAATACACCGACGAGTCGCTACTACTTCTATGGGCTCCGCCTTTGTCTCGGTGCTCCAATAGCAGAATAAAAGGTTAATTATTAAAGAGTTCAAGTTGTTTAAGAGTTTAAAAAGCCCCTGTAATCCCCCTTTTATCCACTTTTCCGCTAAAAATTTGGTGGTTTTGATTAAAGTCATTACTTTTGCAGCAAACTAACAGCTATATAATCTTTCTATGTCCCAAAAACATTATAATAAGCTGAATTATCTCATGGTATTCGTGAAAATGTTCGCGGATAAATTTGGCCTTACTGAACGTCAAGCTTTTAATTATCTTGATGCTCATAAGGGCTTTCACTTCGTTAATAAACATTATGATGTTATACATACGATGGACTTTTCCTATGCCATTCAGGATGTTCAGGAGGTGTGTAGGGCTTATGGAGGACAGTTATGATTAAAGTATATCATGGCCAACCGAGACATTCAGGACTTGGTGCAAAAGGGTATTCATAGAGAGGAAATACTTGGGGCCAAACGTCCGTGTTACTCTATTTGTTACGGAACAAAAGATTCAGGCCCAAGGAGAAAAAATAGTTTCCCGCTTACTCATTAATTATCTCGTGTGCGCGCACGCGAAAATCGGGGGCTGAAAATGGCCTTACATAAAATAAATACAAATAAGAAGATTGTGGAAAACAGTTGGAGAGTGGGTGACGTAACTTATCGGTTTTGGGACAGTTATTGTTCGATTTAACAGTTGGTTATAATTGTTGACAACGGGGTTATAGCACTGAAAACCAATAGGATGAGTAAAAGAGTGGGAGCGGGGTGTTGTGATACATGGCTCAATCTGTAACTTGCTGTAAAATGAGCATTTTAGGCTTCGAAGTACGAAATTGTTGTTAGCAGATAATTTTTGGTAGTTTCGAAAAAAGTTCGTACCTTTGCACCGCAATTGGGCCTCATGGAAACGAGGCTTTTTGCAGCAAGCCTGATAAGACTGAGGCACTGAATCACTTACACGAAACCAAAGAAGAATTTTCATTTACCGTGACCAAGGAAATTGCACAGCAACGATGGGACGACTGTCTGCGTATGATTGCAGGAATAGTCAGCCAGCAGCAGTATGCTACGTGGTTCGCTCCCGTGACGTTCGTGGCCTTCGACGAGGAGAGCAACGAACTGGTGCTGCGTGTACCCAGTCACTTCTTCTATGAATATCTCGAGGAGCATTTCGTGGATTTGATCCGCAGTGCCTTGCACCGCTTCTTCGGCCAGGGAGTGAGTCTGCGCTACAACGTGACCACAGATGCCGCAAACCAGCAGACCACAACCATAGACCCGCCCGCAGCCGTGGAGAAACACCCGTCGGTGGCTCCCGCTAACCAGGCTCCGACGATTCTGCAGCCCTTCGACCCGCAGCTGAAGGCCAGTTACACGTTCGATTCGTTCGTGGAGGGTGCCTCAAACAAACTCACCGTGTCCGTGGCCCGCGCCATAGCCAAGAACCCCGACCAGGTGACCTTCAACCCCCTCTTCATCTACGGACCGAGCGGGGTGGGGAAGACCCATATCATCAGCGCCGTGGGTAACGAGATTCACCGCGTATTCCCCGAGAAGCGTGTTCTCTACGTCAGCGCCCATCTCTTCCAGGTGCAATACACGGATAGCGTGCGCCGCAACACGATCAACGACTTCATCCACTTCTATCAGACCGTTCAGGTTCTGATTATCGATGACGTGCAGGAGTTCACCACCAAAGCTACCCAGCTCGCCTTCTTCCACATCTTTAACCACCTGCACCAGAACGGCTGCCAGATAATCCTGGCCAGCGACCGTCCGCCTGTGGCCTTGGAGGGCTTCGAGGAGCGTCTGCTCACCCGCTTCAAGTGGGGACTGATTGCGGAGATAGAGCGCCCCGATGTTGCTCTGCGCCGCGATATTCTGCTGAGCAAGATTCGGCGCGACGGACTGGTAATCCCGCAGGAGGTGGTAGATTACATCGCCGAGAACGTGAACGCCAGCGTGCGCGACCTCGAGGGTATAGTGAACTCGCTGCTTGCTACCAGTATCGTTATGAGCAGCGACGTGGATATTGAGATGGCCCGCCGCATCGTGGCCCGTACCGTCGGCACAGCAGAGAAGAAGAGCCTCACCGTCTCGGACATCCTGAACGGCACAGCCACCTACTTCGACATCGACGAGGCGGACATCCGCTCGGCCTCACGCAAAGCGCCTGTGGCCAACGCCCGCCAAGTCGCCATGTATCTCGCTTCGCGCCATACAGGACTCTCCACCTCCAAGATCGGAGTGGCCATAGGGCGCAGAAACCACGCCACCGTGATTCACTCCTGTCAGCAGGTGGCTGAGCGCATGAGCACCGACGCCGCCTATCGCGACAAGGTGACGGAGTTGGAGCGGATGCTTTTGGCTCATTGACCATTGAGCATTGACCATTGACCATTGAGCATTGACCATTGAGCATTGACCATTGAGCATTGAGCATTGAGCATTGAGCTGCGCGCAGCTTTTACATTCTACATTCTTCATTTTACATTAATATTAATATAGTATGAAACGTTTCCTGATTCTAACTACCCTTTGCCTCGCCATCGGCGCTGCTGTGGGCGTGGTTGCGGCTACCCTGAGTTCGACACAAGATGATGAAGAAGCGGGGCATATAAAATTTATTGGCGTGGAGGTCAAAGGCGACATCTACGAATTCTCAAAGATCCTGACCAAGAACGGATGCAAGGTCACCAAGCGCATGGGAGACTCGGACCAGTATGCGATGCGCGGCACAGTCTATGGGGCTGACAACTGCGACTTTCTGGTGAGCTACACGCGTAACACGCGCACCGTCTTTCGCATAATGGCACGTCCGAAACACATCGACGTGAACGATTATCTGCACAAACTCGAACTCATCTATGGCAGCTACACCGACCTGGCTGACGACACATACAAGTGGGTGCTCCCGACCGGGATGGTGATGTTCAAGGTGCCGGAAGGCTACGACCCGACTCTGCTCATTATCGACGCTCTCGGCTTCGCTGCCTATCAGGACGAGAGCGGGCAGAAGCAGATGAGATGATAACTGTGTTAAAAGGTTAAAAGTTAATATATAGAAAGTGGAACAGCAAACATATTCTTACGATGAGGCGTTTCAGTCCTCGCTTGAATACTTCAATGGTGACGAACTGGCAGCCCGCGTGTGGGTGAACAAGTACGCGATGAAGGATTCCTACGGAAACATCTACGAGAAGTCTCCGGAGGATATGCATTGGCGCATTGCCAACGAGATTGCCCGTGTGGAACAGAAATATCCAAACCCGCTCTCGCCGCAGGAAGTCTTTGACCTGCTTGACCACTTCAAGTATATTATTCCCGCCGGATCTCCCATGACGGGAATCGGCAACCACTTTCAGGTGGCTTCCCTGAGCAACTGTTTCGTGGTGGGACTCGACGGCGACGCCGACTCCTATGGTGCTGTGATCCGAATTGACGAGGAGCAGGTGCAGCTGATGAAGCGGCGCGGAGGCGTTGGCCACGACCTCTCGCATCTGCGTCCCGCCGGATCACCAGTGAAGAATTCCGCCCTGACCAGCACCGGTCTCGTGCCTTTCATGGAGCGATATAGCAACAGCACCCGCGAAGTGGCTCAGGACGGGCGCCGCGGCGCGCTGATGCTCAGCGTTAGCATCAAACACCCTGATGCAGAGAGCTTCATCGATGCCAAGATGGTCGAGGGTAAGGTTACGGGTGCCAACGTGAGCGTGAAGATCGACGATGCCTTCATGCAGGCAGCTGCCGAGGGCCGACCCTACACGCAGCAGTTCCCCGTGGACTCCGAGAACCCGCAGATAACTAAGGAGATAGATGCCCGCACGCTCTGGGAGAAGATCGTGCACAACGCATGGAAGAGCGCTGAGCCGGGAGTCCTTTTCTGGGATACAATACTCCGCGAGAGCATCCCCGACTGCTACGCCGACCTCGGATTCCGCACCGTCAGCACCAACCCCTGCGGCGAAATCCCCCTCTGCCCCTACGACTCCTGCCGTCTGCTGGCCATAAACCTCTATTCCTACGTGGAGAACCCCTTCACGCCTCAGGCCAAGTTCAACTTCGACCTCTTCCGCGGGCACGTGGCTAAGGCGCAGCGCATAATGGATGACATCATAGACCTAGAGTTGGAGAAGATTGAGCAGATTCTTGCTAAAATCGATTCCGACCCGCAGAACGAGGAGGTGAAATGGGCCGAGCGTCACCTCTGGGAGAAGATTCTGCGCAAATCCTCCATGGGACGTCGCACAGGCGTCGGCATAACAGCCGAAGGCGATATGCTTGCTGCTCTGGGACTTTGTTATGGAACTCAGGAAGCCACCGACTTCGCCGTAGAGGTGCAGAAAACCGTGGCCCTCAGCGCCTACGCTTCCAGCGTTACTATGGCCCGCGAGCGCGGTGCATTTGAGATCTTCGATGCCAAGCGTGAAGCCAATAACCCCTTCATACTGAGAATCAAGGATGCCGACCCCGCGCTCTACAAGGACATGTGTCGCTACGGCCGTCGCAACATCGCCTGCCTCACCATAGCCCCGACCGGCACGACCTCTCTGATGACGCAGACCACCAGCGGCATAGAGCCCGTGTTTATGCCTGTGTATAAGCGCCGCCGCAAGGTGAATCCCAACGACCCCGAGGTGCATGTGGACTTCACGGACGAGAGCGGCGACGCCTTCGAGGAATACATTGTCTATCACCACAAGTTCGTGGACTGGATGAAGGTGAACGGCATCGACACCACCTGCCACTACTCTCAGGAGGAGATTGATGATTTGGTGGCCCGCTCGCCCTACAACAAAGCCACAGCCAATGATGTCGATTGGCTCATGAAGGTGCGTATGCAGGGCGCCATCCAGAAGTGGGTGGACCACAGCATCTCCGTGACCGTAAATCTTCCGAACAGCGTGGACGAGGCTCTCGTAAACCAGCTCTACATGGAGGCCTGGCGCAGCGGATGCAAGGGATGTACAATCTATCGTGACGGTTCCCGCTCCGGAGTGCTTATCTCCGTGGAGAAGAAGGACAAGAAGGATGAGGCCAAGAGCGAGATACCCGAGTGCCGCCCGCCCGAGGTCGTAGAGAAGCGCCCCGACGTGCTAGAGTGCGATGTGGTGCGCTTCCAGAACAACAGGGAGAAGTGGGTGGCCTTTGTGGGCCTGCTCGACGGACACCCCTATGAGATATTCACCGGTCTGCAGGACGAGGACGAGGGCATCGTGCTCCCGAAGAGCGTCACCAAGGGCCGCATAATCAAGCA
>Ga0247610_10008780_pt1 | contig 10244 bp, 4 predicted proteins | sample 174DNAGHGhighgp2_FD_193483 | JGI IMG/M metagenome (GOLD analysis project Ga0247610, IMG submission 193483) | Sheep rumen microbial communities from Palmerston North, Manawatu-Wanganui, New Zealand - 1742 DNA GHGhigh gp2 | ecosystem: Host-associated > Mammals > Digestive system > Stomach > Rumen ... | reverse complement strand
CATCGGTGGCCTCCGATGTCACGGCATTGAGGCTGATGTAGCCTATGGTCTTGTGCTCGTTCTCGACACTCTCGTTGGTTACGAATAGCGTGTCGCCGATATAGAAGCTGTGCTTGTGGTTGAAGTCAACATCAACGCTCTCTCCACCGAGCGTGGTCAGGTGAAGGACACCGTCCCTTGAGGAGGTCGCACCGTTCACCATGGAAGGAATGCTGACATCCTGATTGTTGACATAGTACGTGTTGTTACCGACGGAAATCGTCTTGACCGTGTTGGCGGTCTCGAAGTCCTGCGGGTACAGGGTCAGAACACCGTTTGTCGGACGGTAGGAAGCACCTCCGATGACATTGATGGCCTTGACGTAGTTACTCGGGTCGAGACCTCCCAACTTCGAGGAGTCGGATGCAATACCCGTGATGTCAACGTCGAGATTAGTCACCGTATTGTTTCCGTTCTCGGTATTGATGAGTCTCGAACCAAGATAGAAGTAGTGGTGGTGCGAGAAATCGATGTCGATGGACGTGTCCTCGTCGGTGTCCATGTTATGACCGACGAACGTGATGGTGTTAGGATTGCTCGGATGGTCAAGGATGGTCTTCAGGTAGTTGATGCTCTTGATGGATGCATCCAACTCGCTGATGGCCGTATTGGTGGCATAGTTGGAAGCGGGCTGTCCTCCGAGGTTGTCCGCGTTGTGGGCGCGGTAGACGCCCTGTACGGAGACGGGGGCACTTCCATTGTAAGTCTGCCATATACCCGAGGCATCCTGAATGGAGTGGCTTGATAGGACCACCGAGAGGTTGCTGTCAGTCGGACGGTATACCACGCCGTTGAGGGTGAGGCTCTTAACGAATGCCGAAGGAGCATCCCCACGGAAGAGGGAAGCATCCCTTGCCTGTCCCGTGATGCTGACATCGAGGGAGGTTATTCCCGCATTCTCGTCGGTCGGAACAGCTGTGTTACCGAGGTAGATGTAGTGGGCATGAGCGAAGTTTACGCTAAGGATTCCCTCCTCACCGCTCGCATCCACGGTGGTGAACTTCAACAGTCCGTCAACGGTGTTGTCTCGCTCGAGTTTGACAAGACGCTCTGAAGTGTTGACGAGTTCCATGATGGCGGATGTGTCGGGATAGTTGGCTTCAGACTTGTAAGCCATCGTTCCGAGTTCGGTGCCTTCCTTGAATCGTCCGTTGTCGAGGTATATCGGCTTATTGGCCGCACCGAGACTCGCATCGCTCCTGACAGGAGAGCCGTTGCTGAAATATATCAGCGAGGAAGCATCACCCGCTGACGGCTTCGGCAGGCTGCATGCCTTGAACATACCGTTGTCCAAGTAAATCGGAGTGCTGCTGTCACCGACGGATGCATCGCTCTTGACGACGTTACCGCTGCTGTCCACATAGACGAACTCTGTATTAGAGCCCATTGGCGGAAGAGTATCAAGCGTACATGGCTTGAATACACCGTTGTCGATATAGACGGGTTTATTGATACTTCCGATATTCGCACTGCTTTCGACGGGAGCACCTCCTTTGAAGAAGATGAACTTGTTGTTTGCACCCGCATTCGGGATGGTCGGAAGAGCCTGTGACTTGAACTCGCCGTTGGAGAGATATATGAACGAAGTCGTCGAACCGACATTCGCACTGCTTTCGACGGGAGCACCGTCACTAAAGAAAATGAACTTCTTGTTGGAGCCCGCGTCAGCTATGGTCGGAAGAGCCTGTGCCTTGAACTCGCCGTTGTCTATGTAGATGAACGAAGTCGTCGAACCGATGCTCAGGTCACTCGTGGTTGGGGTATTGTTGGCGATATAGATGAACTTCTTCTTGGAACCCGCGTTAGGAAGGACATAGCTGTCAAGTGTGGCGGGCTTGAACTCACCGTTGTCTATGTAGACAGGTGTGTTGCTTGAACCGATGGTAACCGTACTCGCCACAGGAATACCGTTATTGAAGTAGATAAGGTTGCTGACATCGCCGACCTTACCTTCCATATCGAGCTTTCCTGCCTTTGTAGCGGAATCGGCACTTGTTGCACTGTCCGCACTTGCGGCGTGCGATGCATCGGAGGCGTTCGTTGCGTTTACGGCATGGAGGACATCGGTGATGCTGACATCCTTCGTTCCGTCGAAGTCCTTCCAAGAACTGTCCGAAATCTGAACATACAGAGTCTTCCTTTCGCTCTTGAGGACATAGGAAGCATCGTTCTTGTAAGCCATCGTTCCGAGCTGCGCGCCCGCCGTGATGGTGCCGTTGGACAGATAGATTGGCTTGGTGGACGAACCTATCGTCATGTTGCTGACTACAGGGTTACCGTCCATGAAGAACACGAAGGTGGATGCATCACCAACGCATACGTCGGGTGACAGCTTGTTAGCCTCATCAGCGATACTGCTGTAATAAGAGCGGTACACGCTCGTGACGGACACATCATGAGCCCCATTGAACGATATGTAGTTACCGTTGCTTGATTGGACGTGAAGTGTTCCGTTGGTCTCTATCTCACCTTTCTTGACATATGCGCTTGGGAGGAGTCCTCCGAACTTCGATGCATCACCCGCATAACCGCCGATGTTTATATTATAGACGGAGATGTCGTTAGATGCATCGGTCTCGATAAGCACACCACCCAACTGAACATAGTGACCGTGTGTGAAGTCAAGGGAGATTGTATCGACGGAGCCGTCACTGTTGACCTTTGAGAATATGACAGTATTGTCCGTTCCGTTGCTGATATCGGTCAGCCTGACGGACTTGCTGATAAGTTCGTTTACGGTGGATGTGTCGGGATAGTTGGCTGCCGACTTGTAAGCCATAGTTCCGAGTGCAGTACCTTGCATGAAGCGTCCGTTCTGCAAGTACATCGGAGTGCTTGCATCACCGACGGACGCAGACAATGCCACAGGCTTTCCGTTTTGGAAATATATTCCCTTGGAGGAATCACCTGCGTTAGATGTTAGGGCAACGGCTGTATCAGCGGCCTTGGCACTGTATACGCCCGTGATGCTTGTATCGGCAGAGCCGTTGAAGTCGGTCCACTGTCCGTTTACACCTTGGAAGTGGAGGGACTTGGACGTTTCATAGATAGCCGAACCCTGAGCACCGATAAGACCCTGTAAGCCTTGGAGACCCTGTAAGCCCTGCTCACCTTGTTCTCCTTGGATTCCGGGTTTTCCTTGCAGACCCTGCAAGCCCTGTTCACCTTTCTCTCCTTGTAAACCCTGCAAGCCTTGGAGTCCTTGCTCGCCTTGCAAACCCTGAACGCCCTGTTGTCCCTGATAGCCCCTGAATACCTCCGCAGGAATGGTGACGGTTCCCTGTATGGCGTTATAGGTGTCGTAACCCGGGATATTGATGCCGCGTGCATAATTGCTTGCATCATATCCTCCAAGCTTGGAGGCATCGGCTGAGTAACCCGTCACGTTGATATCGAAGACAGAAGCATCGTTATCGGCATCCGTGCTCAGGTAGACCCCACCCAACTGAACATAGTGTCCGTGGTTCATGTCAACATCGAATACAGAGACCGAACCGTCGGATGTATGTCCCGTGAAGACAAGGTGTCCGCTGACGGCAGTGCTTCCGTCCGCATGGTCACTGACACCCGTCAGGTAGACGAGGTCGTTCTTGAACTTGGAGAGTTCGTAGTTGGAGGTGGCGTTCTTCTTGAGAACGTTGTTCGATATGTCTTCGATGACGGATTGCGTACGGTAGTCGAGCTGCTGCACAACCGACCCAAGTTTGAAGGTGTTGGTTATCGCCTTGAAGGAGGAATCCGCATTGTATGCGGCCGATGGGCGGAGGGATATGTTGTCCGCCGTGATATTCTCCTCCGTGAACTCGAAAAGCACGAGGCTCGGTATGCCTCCGAGGGACACGTCGCCGTAGAAGACCTGTCCGTGAGTGACGATTCTCGGCTTGTCCTGAACGAAGATTATGTCATCTGTGCTGTATCTCTCGTTAGACTGAAAGGTCTCGAGTGCATTGGTGCTCTGACTATAAACGAACTCAATCATGGGTATGTAATTGTCCTTACCGCAAACTCTTGGGTGGATTTTCGGTATTTATCAATAAAAACGGAGGAGGGGCGACGCTTGGCGACACCCCTCCTCCTGTATGGTTATGCCTTCGGTTGGAAGTCCTTAGTTGACCTCCACCCAATTCAGCATGTTCTTGGTGCTGCTGATGCTTGAGTCGAGAGCCTTCAGTGCCCTTGCGATACTCATGTCGGAACTCAGTACGCCACCTGTGTTTATGTCGCCTGCTGCGAGACCGAGGCTGATGTCCTTCAGGTTCTGCTTCTCGGAAGCACCTACCTTACCGCTCGTCTGATTGACGGAGATGACAACCTGACCCGCTACGCTTGAATCATCGTCGTTAAGGGCGTTGATGGAAGCATCGGTGTACTGCTTGGCGTAGTTCTTTGCAGCATAGATGGTGGAGCCGTCGCTTGCATCGCTCGTGTTACCGTTAATCTTGGCCCACAGGTCGGCGTTACCCGAGGAAACGTCGCGTGCGGCTACCTCGTCTGCGTACTTCTTGGCAGCGTAGATGGTGTCTGCGCTTGCGGCATCCGAATTTGTACCGATAAGGTCGGCCTTGGCCTTCGCGATGGAGCCTACCTGTGTCGGGTCGGACGACATGATGATGTTGACCGAAGCCTCAGTGGCCTGAATGGATGCATCCATCGTGGCAACCTGAGCAGTGGAACCGATACCGTCCGAAGTCAATTCGATGTATGTATCACCTGACTTTACCTTGGCGGAGATGGTATTGGTGGTATCATCGATGTCGATACCGTGTCCTTCGGTATATGCCTTCAGGAAGTCTGCTACGCGGATGTAGTCGTAGGTGTTCGAGCTGTCGATAAGGGTGTTACCGTTCCATGTACCGACGTTCCATGTGAACTGCAGGTACTTCTCACCTGCTACAACATTCTTACCATTCAGGGTAGAAGTACCATCGGGAACGGTGATGTAACTTACATCCTTCAGGTAGGAGTCCTTGACGTAGTCGGCATCGCTGAACGAGTTGACCGTCTGCCCGTTGGCCTTCAGGATGACGTTACCGTTCTCGCGTACAAGGTCGAGGAACAGGCTGAGTCCGTTCTCCGTCTTCTTGATGACGTTGTTGGTGCTGCTGTCAACCTTCAAACCGATGCGGTAGCTCTTCTCGTCACCGTTCGTGATGACGGAAACATCAAGGGCGTTGTCACCCGTATAGACCCTGAACAGGTCGATGGTGGTCGCCGTACCGTCGGTCGGTGTGATGGTGAGCTTGGCGGGAGTCGTTCCGTCGGGCTTGGTATAGGTAACGGAGGCGATGGCCGCCTTCAGTTGGGTCTCTTGGTCAGATGACAAACCATAGGCAATACCACCCATGCGGATGACATGCTTGTCCTTATCGAAGTAGACGGTTTTATTGTCGAGGTCGTATCCGTTAGCTCCTGCGCTTCCGTCGAGATAGCCTTGATGGGTACCTCTAAAAAACTTCACCTCATAGGAAGTATTAGTAACTGTTGCTGCCATAGGATTGGTGTGAAATATGATTTTTGTGTTATTTATCGAAGTCTCTTGCGGATTTTTGGTGCTATTCCACCTCTATCCAACAGTTTTTGGTCTCTTTCTTGATTTCCTCCAAGTCTTCCTTACTCGCGAAGTACTGAATCCCCTGACCTCCGAGGTGGGATGTGTTGAACACTCCCTGTATGGTAACGTCGTTGCTTCCGTTGTAGGTCTCATATGTACCGTCTGCGACTTGGATGCCTATCTGAGAGTCCACGCCGAACTGCGTGTCGCCCTTAGGTCCCTGTAGTCCCTGTAAGCCTTGCTCTCCTTGGAGACCTTGTGTTCCCTGCTCGCCTCCTACACCTTGGTAGCCCTGTGAGCCCTGTTCTCCACGGAGACCCGTGCTTCCGCTGACACCCTGAAGGCCTTGCATTCCTTGCAAGCCCTGTGCTCCCTGTTCACCGTTCGAGCCCGTGTATCCACGGGTACCCTGAACACCCTGAGAGCCCGCCTGACCACGGATGGTCGGGATGATGAGCGTGTGCCCCTGCACGGTCGGGTTGGTAACCTTGTCAGACATCTGAGCGGAGTTGATGTAGTCCTTTCCTCCGTCATAGGGATGTCCGTAGGCATAGATGACCTGCGCATCCTTCAGCAGGTAGACATTGTACACGTCCATTCCACCGACGGTGATGTCGGGGTAGTCGGAGACCTTCACGCTCCTCAGCGTGCCGTCGTCGTTGGTGTTCAGCGTAAACCACGCGGCGAACTCCTGATACTTGGCCGCGAAGTCCCTTGCAGTGGTCTCTACGAAATGGATGTATCTTGCGTCTGCCATTTGGACTGTCTGTTGTTAATACCTATTAATAATAAAGGAGACGGACAAAAACTGCCGTCCCCTTATTTATCTTCTCATCACCTCCTCCGGGTAAGCACGCATCCGACCCTGTTCTCTCCGACCTTGATGCTGCTTCCCTTCAAGGTGTATCCCTTGAGTTTCATGAAGGTCATGACATCGTTCCAATACTCGTCGTCCGTCCCGGCTATCCTGATGATGACCGCCTTAAAGGACAGGTCCGAGAACGGTATCTCCTTCAAGTGCTCGAACGTCCGCTTGGCATCCCTGAACGTTATCAGGAGAACTCCCTGCTTCTTGTCCTGCGAGCCGTTGTAGCAGAAGTCCGACGGGATGATACCGTACTCGTATCCGTTGACAATCCTCGCCATGTCCTTGCGGTTCCTAACGTACTCCTTGTGCCTGTCCTCATTGACGTACACGGCGGAGTAGCCCTCGAACCCTTCGGCCGTCAGGAGCATGCCTGTGTTGTCCCACGGGTCGTCCGTGAACTGTATGAACGTCTGTGGGGAGCTCGCGGGAAGGTACTCGAACAGAGTCTTCAGTTCCTTGGGGATGATGACCTCCCTCAGTTCCTTCATGGTGTATGGGACATCCTCGTTAATCTCAGGCTGTTTGTAGACCTCGACTGTTTTATGGGTATCGTTCTTTTCGACGGGTATCGGCTCTTCCTCGTCACGCATGTCCTCCTGAACGATGCTGTCCGGGAACACCACTCCCTTTTGATTCCTGATGTAGTTCCTGTACTTGACCCTGTCCTTCGGTTTCAGGGAGGAATGGTGCCTGACGTACCATGTCTCAGCCATCTCATAGAAACTGTCTTTCTCGATTCGGAACAGCTGTTCGCTGAGTTCGAGGATTTTAAGGAACAAGATACCCGACGGCATCCTCTTTCCAAGGAGGTCTTTCTTGGACATCTTCCTGTACAGGGACTTCCAAACCATAAGCTCGTCGAACTTCATGTCCTTCTTGTAGTAGTGTCCCGCGAGGACCTGATAGGCCATCTCATAGCTGTCGTCCATGTCGATGGCGTACATGGACATGTTACGGCAGAAGCTCTCGAAGATATATCCCTCGCCCTGCAGGTCGTAGCATATGGCGAGCTTGGTCAGGCACTCCGCGATGTACCTTCTCTTGGTTGGGTCGTCCGAGGAGTATTCCTCCGAGCCTGCGGTGAAGCAGCTCGTCGCGGCTGAGTACAGTCCCATGTCCAAGTAGAACTGTCCCATGTTCTTCAGCGACTTCTCTTCGAGGTAGAACTTCCTGAGTTCCTCCTGTAACTTAACGTACTGTTCTCTGTTAAGCATCCTTCTGTCCCTCCTTCTCCGGGTCTTCTCCGAACAGCGCATCGCACGGTATCTTCAATATGAGGACCGAACTGTCGTCCTCCGAGAACGATATGAGCGCATATCCGTCTTTTATGCACAGACCGCATCCGAACTCCACATGGAACCTGTTGTCGTAGTGCCAACGCTTGGACACCTCCAAGATATTCATGTCGAGGTCCATCCTGACGAGGTGGTGCCAATAGGTGGCCGTACGGCTGTTGGTCTCCTTGTTCAACAGCTTGAAGTCACAGAAGTGGCCTATGCACCAATAGTTGTCCTTGTACCTGACGACATGGCTGTCACCCCTCAGGCAGTCGTATGGGACACCGAAGAGTGGGAACTTGGGATACCTCGATGTAGTCTCGTTCTTCATCGGGTCGTACACCGCCACCTCCGTGGGTATCGTCCATTTTAGGTAGGTGTACGGTTGGTCGAGAACGGGCATCCAATTCTTCTCGCAGTAGGTGTCGATGTTGCCGGGTGTAGGGATGCGTGTCCTTGAAATCTCGTACCAAGTGCCGTCGGACCGCTCCGCCAACTCCGAGAGTTCCATTCTTCCCTGCCCATTTGTCGTGGTGTCGCGTCTTACGCCTGTCAAGTATAATCTATCATTCCACCTGACGAGCCTTCCGTCCTCCAAGCCCACGAACGTCCACAGGGGGTCCCTGTCAAAGCGTGAGGTGTCTATCATGCAAGACGATATGGGGAAGAGCGTCTCCTTGTCGAGCTCGCACATGTAGTTGATGGTCTTGAGCTTGGCGACGTTGTTCACGTACACCGTCGGTTGGTTCTCCCAATTGAACTCCCTCTTGGCGAGGTCGAAGAGGTTGTAGTTAACCGCCCGGATGTTGCACAGCATCCTGTCAGTCTTCTCGTCGTAGAATACGGAAGGGTTCATGTTGGCCACGCTCTCCACGTCGGAGGGATGGTACGTTATCTCCAACGGAACGATATCGCCTCCGTGCTCAAGTGCGTATCGGACGAGTCCCTTCCCAAAAACTGTTTCCTGTTTGTCTATAAACATGTCTTGATTTCCTGTGATTCATGTCCTTTAACCTATCTATTTAGGTTATAGTATGGACGGTTTCGGGTAGTTTAGAGGGTATATTTCGGTGGGTTCTAAGAGGTAATTTTATATCATAAATTTAACACTTCTATAATTAACTGAAAAACAGTAACTTACAAATTATTTTTCAAAAATTTCCGAAAAAACGTAAACTCGCATGAAAAATCGAGCTATTACCTTAAGGGGTAAACATTGAAAAATTGAATATTTGCGAAATTCCGAAAATTTGACAAAATGAAAATCTGAGAATGACGGATGGAAGCCTGTCAGAGACACGGAATCCAAGAGTGAATCCGCAGTATTACCTACGAGAATGACGGATGGAAACCTGTTCTGTTTTTGGGGTTAATCCGCAGTATTAGCTACAAGACTTGGAAATTGGAAATCCGAGAGGGGAAACCCGGAGGGATGTCTGATGGTCAGATTGACGAGGCGAAGCCGAGTGATACCCGGAGTGGAGCTCCGAATTCCGATTTCTCCGATTTTGAAGTCAATCCGCAGTATTAGCCGGGATACGGAATGAAAATCCCAATATAATGTGAATTCCGGGAAAATGGGTAAGGTCCGAGACCCCCGGAGGGAACAAATCGCATTATATCGGGATTTCTTGGGATGTCACGGTTCGGAGGACAGGAACTCCGACATGAAGTCTTTCTCCTCCTCGGTTGGAACGAAGAGGGAACTGACACGGAGTCTTGTCTGAATACAGTTCATCTCAATGAAGTCCGTTCCGGGGACGCAGCGGATTTCCTCGTCCTCTTTTTCATTGCCGATGTCTATAACGTATCCCTGACGGCTTCCGTCGGTCTTGACGACGACTGCTGCATCATACTCGGTCAGGATGGTGAAGTCGTACTTGGGTTCGAAGCCGTCGGCGTTCGGTTCGGCGAGCCACAGTTCGGAGCCTCCTTTCTCGAAGAACGGATTGTTTCCCTTCCTGAGCCTGTACTTGGCATGGAGGATAATCTTCTCGATATCCTTGTCCAATGAGAACTGATACCAAAACGTGTCCCACCACCGAAGGTCGGAACCGAAGAGGTCGGAGCCGAAGTGCCCTTTGTTCGGAAGGAACGTCAGCGTTCTGTTATCATCGACTCCGAAGGTCAGGTACAGCGGGACTTCAAGTCCGAGCCGAAGCAGTTTGTCGGGATACTGCTCCATCTCCGTGAGTTCTTCACCGTGGATGTCGAACATGACGATTCCGTCCGTCCTTCCTTCGAATCCGCCGGGGATGACGTAGAGCGACCTTGCCGCCTCGTTGGTGTGGTGGACGGGGGAGTTGATGAGTTCCCTCCTGACCCTCCTGTCGGCATAGTGCGGCGGACGGATGAAGATGTCGTCCGTCAGGTATCGGAGCTCGACTTCCTCGGGTTCGGTGAAGACTTTCCACTTGTCTTCGGGATAGTATCTCCACTTGTTGTGTGGGTCTGAGTGGCGGAGGTCGTGCTCGAGGGCATGGTCATACGGTATCCTGATGACCTCGGA
>Ga0247610_10008779_pt1 | contig 10246 bp, 4 predicted proteins | sample 174DNAGHGhighgp2_FD_193483 | JGI IMG/M metagenome (GOLD analysis project Ga0247610, IMG submission 193483) | Sheep rumen microbial communities from Palmerston North, Manawatu-Wanganui, New Zealand - 1742 DNA GHGhigh gp2 | ecosystem: Host-associated > Mammals > Digestive system > Stomach > Rumen ... | reverse complement strand
TAAGCTTAGGTATTAAGGAAGCAGAAATAATAATAGATAAGATAAATAATGAAAGTGGATATTTTACTTATTCAATGCTTGTATAATCTCGGGATAAAACCTGAGATTTTTTCTTTTTATAAAAAAATTTAAAAAAAATTTGTTTTTTACCAATAAACAAGTGTACGCGATTGTTTTAATTGTGTCGGATTAAAGAAAACGTTTTCCGAAAACATAAAAAAGAGGGGAAAAATGAAGAGAGGGATAATTTTTTTATTGGCTAGTTTAGCTCTCGTAGTTGGTTTGTCTTCTTGTGCTAGTATAGGTTCTAAAACGGATACTAAAGTAGAAAGCACAGTGGTTGAGGATGAACGACCGAAGGGTGAAGAGATTGATGAAGCTTTAACAAGTATAGTTGAAGTGGATACTACAAATGTAGTAACAGAAGAAAAGAATTTAAAGGAAGAAGAAAAAGAAAATGAAGAATCAAAAGAAATTAAAAACGATGATGATTCTTCAAATTGGCATGATGCCAAGTGGTTTTAATTTTTGGAGGAAGAAATGAGAGATTATTTAAAACCTTCTATTGAAGACGAAACAATTGAAATAGAAGATGTTGTAAACGCAAGCCCAGGAGGCTTAACAAAAAACTTGGTATATGATCCATCTGGTTCAGATACAGAAGAAGAATTTCAAGGTTAATATAAGGGAAAAGAGAAATGAAAAAGAGAAGATTATTTTTAGCATCACTTGCAGGATTAGGAATTGCTTCAATTGCTGCAGGTGTAGTAGTTAATACAAACAATAATATAAGTAGTACTATAAAAGAAGAAATAAACGAATTTAATGAGACAACATCCCTTGATGTTAGCTCTTTAAATGGAATAATTGAAAATAAAAAATTATCTTTAAAAGATAATGTAGAAGAAATATTAGTTGAACCAAAACTAGGCTATCAAATAGCTAATGAAAACAATGGTAAGGTTTCAATTAGATTCTTTGCAGCGATTACATCTTTAAATGTAAAGGCTACATGGAAAAGAGCAATGTATAGCGCCAATGGTGATGTTTTACCTTCTTTAAAGGAAACATCAAAGAAAGTAACAAATGCTTATACAGGAATTAAAAATGGTGATGATGTTTTATACGCAACTGATATTGAAGCTGAAGATGGAACAAAGCCATATAAATATTTTGTAGTTTACGCACTAAAAAATATTCCAGCTGAATACGCTTCATATTATTTAGATGCAAGATTAGAATTAGAAGTTGATGGACAAAAGGTTGCTTCTAAGGTTGGTTCAGTAGAAGCAAAAGAGAATGGTAATTTCTTTTCATACGAATATCAACAAAATTCACAATTAAATCTTGAATTTGATAAAGAACATAAAGAATTATCAGTAAATGGTTTAAATACTAAATCATCACCTGATACATTAGTTGTACCAGCATATTCTACTAATGAAAATGGTAGATATCCTGTAACTCATATAACTAATTTACAAAATGTTTCAAGTGTTTCATTACCTGAAACAATTACATATATTAGCGAGGATGCTTTCAGCAAGGATACAGTAGTAGAAGCTGATTTCACTGAAGAATATGCAGCTACTAACTTCGCACCTAGCTGGGCAGCTAATTTAAAGAGTGTTTCATATTCTAAATATAAAGTAGATTTCAATACTGATGGTGGATCTAATATTAATTCACAATCAGTTAAAAAGAATAATAAAGTTAAGAAGCCAGCAAATCCTACTAAGGATGGCTATGAATTTGACCATTGGGAATTAGATGGAAAAGAATTCGATTTTAATACACCAATTACTGGAAATATTACATTAGTTGCAAGATATACTAAAGATTCTTCAACTTCAAAGGGCTTTGGTGGAGATTATACAGCATGGTCTAATTTAAGAAGTATTGCTGGAGTATCAGGTAATACTGCATTTGGTAAAGATGTAGAATTAAATGGATTTACATTTGTTGGTGCAAAACAAAGATTAGATAGTGATAGTGTATATAATAGCCAAGGAGCCACTATTACATTTACTGTAACTGGAAATAAAAATGACTTCCATATGACAGCAACATCAGGCTCGGGTAGTACATATACATTTACATTAACTAAACAAGGCTCAACTACACCTGTATATACTCAAGATGTTAAAAAAGGTGGTAGTGCTAATGTAGATGTTTTAGATTTAGAAGCAGGTACATATGTTATTACTACACCTAAGACAGATGGTGATTTTGGTTCATTAAAGATTAATACAATCTATTATGAAGAAAAAACTTCAGGTTTAGTGGAAGTAACTGACGAATATGTAACAGTTGGTTATAACACTGATGGTGTAGAAACTGTTGAAGCAACAAAGATTAAAAAAGGTACAACATTAAGTGAATTACCTCAAGTTACAAAATCAGGCTATAAGCTAGCAGGTTGGTACACAGATTCAAATTATAAAAATAAATTTGATATTAATAAGTCAATTGATTCAAATTTAGTATTATATGCTAAATGGGAAAAATTAACAGAAGATGATAAAGTAACTGTATCATTTGTATTAAATGTTAATAATGAAAAGATTGATTCAATTGAATTAGTTAAAGGAAATACAATTAATTTACCATCTAAAAATATTAATGGATATCGTTTCGTTGGTTGGTATACAGATAGTAACATGACTACTTCATTTGTAGCATCACAAGCAATCACATCAAATATTACATTATATGGTAAATATGTTAAGCAATATTCAATTACATTTAAAGATATTAATGGAAATGTAATTGAAACAATTAAGGCTGATGAAGGAACTATCTTTAATGATTTAGCACAACCTCAAGTAGAATATATCGAAGGAAAGATTTTCGATGGTTGGACATATGAAGGTAATGATTTCGATGGCAGAACTGTAATCCAAGAAGATTTAGTATTAAATGCTAAATATAAGAATGAAGATAATTCAGTTGCTAAAGTTAGTATTACAGCAAATGAAGGATTACAAGAATCAGCATATATTGAATTCAATAAATATAGTAATGTTAAAAATTATAGTATTTATTCATTAGATTCAGGTTCACCAGTAAAGGTATCTGATAAAAATGCTTATTTAACACAATCTGGTAATACATTTAGATTTGATTTATTTGGTTTAACAGAAGGAACTCATTCATTCATGGTTGTTCCTCAATTAGATGATAGAGATGTATTAAGCTATGGTTCAACTGCAACAGTGAAGGTTGAAGCATATGATAGATCAGGTTATGCACATTTTAATTCAACTGAAGGTGTAGGTGCATATAATAATGATGGTACATTAAAGGAAAACGCAATTGTATTATATGTAACTGATGATAATAAAAATGATGTTGAATTATCATATAAAGGTATTACAGTTAAAGGTATTGGTAATATCTTAAACTCAACTGGTCAAGCATGTGGTGAATCAGGCCATGAAACTGAATGTAAGAAGGTTTCAAGTGGTAAAACATATTATGGTAAAGGTAATACAAACCAAGGTATTTTACAAAAATTAGCAGAAGACAATATTCCACTAGTTGTAAGATTTGTTGGTTGTGTATCTGATTCAGGATTATATAGACAAGGTGCATTTGCAGCAGCGTCTACAAGCTTAATCGAAGGCTTAACAGGATATGATTCAAACGACTTTGGTGGTAGCGAAGGCGACAATGGTCATATGGCTCGTATGAAATCAGGAAAGAACATTACATTCGAAGGAGTTGGTAGTGACGCAACAATCGATGGCTGGGGATTCCATATGATTTGTGAAACAGCACACCCTGAATTAGGTAAGAGCTTTGAAGTAAGAAATTTAAAATTCATCAATACTCCAGAAGATGCAATTGGTATGGAAGGTCAACAATCAGGCTCAACTATTACTGCATCAGTAGAGCGTTGTTGGATTCATAATAATGAATTCTATTGTCCAAATATTACTGATCCAGCAGAATCAGATAAAGCACAAGGTGATGGTTCAGTAGATTTCAAACGTGGTATGTATTTTACATGTAGCTACAATTATTTTGAAGGTTGTCATAAGACAAACTTAGTTGGATCTTCAGATTCAAGCTTACAGTATAATTTAACTTACCATCATAATTTCTGGTATATGTGCGAAGCAAGAGGTCCTCTTGCAAGACAAGCTAATATCCATATGTATAATAATATTTTCTATGGACAAGGCGATTATGCAATGAATACTAGAGCAAACGCATATATTTTCTCAGAATCTAATATTTTCTATGCATGTAAGAATCCATATAGAGTAGATGGTGGTGCAATTAAAGCATATAATGATTCATTAGCAAGTGCATTAATTGCTAAAACTCCAGCAACTACAGTTACTGATAAGAGCCAAAAGGTATCTAATTCTTGTGGATATAATGGTGTAGATTATTCATCATTTGAATTAGATAGTAAATTATCATATATTCCTACAAATGATTATTATTTACAAGAAGATTTAACAGAAGCAAGAAAAGTAGTATTCGCTAGATGTGGTGTAGCTAAAGATTCATTAACTAATATTTCAAGTGTATCTTTAAGTGACTTATCAATTTTAGGTGGTACAGGTTTAAAACCAACTGTTAATAATTTAAGTGCAGGTCAAACTGTAAATCCAGGTAAGATTTCAAAGAATATGTATGCATTTAAATTAACTGATTATGCTAAAATTACTATTTCTTACGCAGCAGATACAGATGATAAAACAGGTGTATTAATTAATGAAGCTGGTATTTCTATGCTAAAGGCATCTGGAAGTGTAGTATTAGCTCCAGGTACATATTATATTCAAGCTTATAATTTCCAACCAGGAAGTACAAGTTCTGCAATTCAATTTAAAGAATTTACTATTAATTCACTTAAGGTTGAAGCTTATGATTCTACTGATTTTATGGATCAAATTCTAACAGAGTTTAATAATGCAGTAGCACAAATTCCATCTACAATTTCATATAATGATACTTGTTATAATGCAATTAATAATGCATTAAATAAATATGAATCATTAAATTCAAATGCTAAAGCACAAGCATCAGCAAATTATCAAATAGTATTAAATGCATTTGAACAGTATAAATTAAAAGGTATTTCATATGTTGAAGGATTAATTAATAATCTTCCATCAAATATTACAAGTACTAATTCCAATTTAGTTACAGAAGCAAGAGAAGCTTATAATAATTTAATTGCAAAAGTAGGTAATGCTAATGTATCTAATTTAAATAAATTAGTTGAAGCAGAATCTGATATGGAAAATATCATTGTTGATATATTCGTATCTAAGGTAAATGCAATTCCATCAACTATTACATATACATCTGAATGTGATGCTTTAATTAGTGAAGCAGAAGCAATTTATGTTGAATTAAGTGCAGATCAAAAGAAAGAATATGCAGTAATTGATGCATATAACAAAATGACATCAGCAAGAAGCACTTATAATTCATTAAAGGATACTGCAAATACTATTACAATTACATTCAATGTAGATGGTAATACATATTCAACTATTTCAGTTAAAAAAGGAAATAGCTTTACTCTTCCAAGTGTATCAAAGAACGGATATAGACTTGAAGCTTGGTATTCAAATAGTAATTTCACAGCATCAAGCTTATATAAATCAGGAGATACATTCGAATCAAATATTACATTATATGCACATTTTATTGAGCAATGTACAATTACATTTAAGAGCAAGGATGGAAGTAAGACTCTAGCAACTGTATCAAATGATAAAGGTGCAAGTTTAACTGATATTCCAGGTGCTGAATATATTTCAGGATATAAGTTCTTATACTGGTCAGCATCAAAGAATGGTTCCGAATTTGATTTTGGTAATGTAATAAACTCAAATATTACATTATATGCAGTATATCAAGAATCACAAGTATCTTCAGTTAATATTACAGCTTATGCTGGAGGACAAGAAAATATTTATGCTGAATTTGATGCATTAGATAGTATTACTGATTATAACGTATATGTTAAAGCATCAACTTCATCTTCATTTACAAAAGTAGATAAGCAATTAATTAGAAGATATGCAAATAATTATAGAGTAGATGTTGTAGGCTTAAAGGCTGGTTCATATTCATTAAAGGTTGTTCCGGTAAATGGTTCTGAAATAAGTGATTCTGCAACAATCATTGGTAATATTAACGTAGTTGCTCATGAAAGAGCAGGATTTGGTTTCGTTAATGGTTCATCATCAGGTGCATATAATGATGATGGTACATTAAAGAGTGATGCAGTTGTAATTTATGTAGCAAATTCTAATAAAGATACAGTAACATATAATGGATATGTTGGTATTCAAAATATAATAACAGCAATGAAAGGTCAAAAATATATTAAGAATCCAGTATGTATTAGAGTTATTGGTAATATTTTAGATCCAGCAAATATGCCAAATGGTGATCTATATTTAGATGGTGTTAAGAATTTAACAGTTGAAGGTATTGGTAACGATGCTACAATGAATGGATTTGGTATTGTTATTAAGAACTCAAGTAATATTGAAATTAGAAATCTAGGATTTATGAATTGTAATTCAACAGAAGGTGATGACTGTGGATTACAACAAGCAAATGATCATGTTTGGGTACATAATTGTGATTTCTTCTATGGAGATGCAGGTAGTGACGCAGACCAAGTTAAGGGTGATGGTGCTCTAGATACTAAGAAATCAACATATGTTACACATTCATATAATCATATCTTTGATTGTGGTAAATGTAATTTACAAGGTATGAAGAGTGAATCTACATCTAACTATATTACATATCATCATAACTGGTATGATCACTCTGATTCAAGACATCCAAGAATTAGAACATGTACAGTTCATATTTATAACAACTATTTCGATGGTAATGCTAAATATGGTGTTGGTATGACAATGGGTGGTTCAGCATTCGTTGAAAATAATTACTTTAGATCAACAGCAACTATGAAGCCAATGTTAACATCAATGCAAGGTACTGATGCTAAAGGCGCTGGTACATTCAGCGGTGAAGCAGGAGGTATCATTAAATCATATGGTAATAAATTTGATGGAAACGTAAGCTATATAACTCAAAAAGATAACGCTACATCATTTGATGCTTATGAAGCCTCATCTAGAAATGAGCAAGTACCATCAAGTTATAATGCATTATCAGGTGGAACTACTTATAATAACTTTGATACTGATTCATCTTTAATGTATTCATATAATGTTGAATCTCCAGATGTTGCAAAACAAAATGTAACAACTTATGCAGGTCGTGTTCAAGGTGGAGATTTTAAGTGGACATTTGATAATTCAACTGAAGATTCTAATTATTCAGTAATTAAAGAATTAAAAACTAAACTTACAAATTATAAGGGTACAGTACTAGAGGTATTAGGTTTAGGTGTTGAATCAACAACTCCTGTAACACCAACAGTTGATACATCAGTAACAGATGTAATAAGTTTAATTGATAATTTACCTTCAACTATCACTTTAAATCATCAATCAAAAGTTGAAGCAGTTGAAGCAGCTTACAACAAGTTATCTTCAAGTGATCAGTCAAAGGTTACAAATTATACAAAGCTAGTTAATGCTAGAGCTCAATTAAATCAATTATTAAATCAACAACCTGAAGATCCTCAAGATCCTGTAACTCCAGTAGATCCAACAGGTGATGTAATTGAATGTACATTTACGTATGATGGTAAGAATCTTACTGTTTCAAATAGCGCATTCACAACTACATTTACTGGAAAAAAAGTTGTAGCAACAATTGATGGTAATTCTTATACGAGTGGTTTAAAGATTGAAAGTGGTAAGCAATTAACATTTACAACTACTAAGACAATGAAATTAACATTGCATGTAACTGCTGGAAAAACAATTAAAATTGATGGGACATCATATACAGTTCCTTCAACAGGTATACTTGTAGTAGAGAATTTTGCATCTGGCAATCATACTATTATTAAGGATACAACAACAGACACATATGTATATTATTTAAGACTAGAATAATCGTATTTATATTCCCAAATTAGACAGGTGAAAATCCTGTCTTTTTTGTGCTTAAATTCACTTTTTTCTTTGTAAGAAATATTACATAATTATAAAAATATTTTTAAAATAATGCGAAATTACGACATAAAATATAAAAATATGGCATAATAAACGCTTCAATTAGTATTTTTTCAATGTAATAATAAAGATGAAGAAAGAAGGAATGAACAATGAAACTAAAATATTTAATTGGATTTATGGGTGTTAGTGTATTAGCACTAACTGCATGTAATAATGGAAACAATTCTAACACAACTACAAATAATACGTCTATTCCTACTACAACAACTAGTGGTGAAGAAAGTACTACAACTACAGCTACTAACGAAAATAAAAAATATGATAAGCCTACAACTATTTATCTTGCAGGTGATTCTACAGTTCAGACTTATACAGAGCAACAATATATTGGTGGATGGGGTCAATTTCTAGATTTATTTTTAGATGATTCTATTACAGTTAAAAATGCTGCTAAAGGCGGAAGATCTTCTCGTTCATTTATAAACGAAGGAAGATTATATGATATTGTTGAAAATGGATTTAATTATACATTTACTGAAAATGGTGGTAAATCAATTGAAAGCCAAATTAAAGAAGGAGATTATCTTCTAATTCAATTTGGACACAATGATGATGACACTAAAACTCAATCAGATACATCTTATATGTATGAAAGAATGGTTCCACTAGGAACACCAGTAAATGGTATATATCCTACAACCGCTCCAACTAATAAAGCAAGCACTACCTCAAACTTACCATCAAATATGACAGACAAGACTAAAACAGAAATAGCTAAATATGGTAATTCATATTATGCTTATGATGCAGAAGGAACAAATGGTACATATAAGGGTTATTTAAAGGAATATGTTGATTTCGCAAGAAGTAAAGGTGTAACACCTATTTTAGTTACACCAGTCGCTAGAGTTAAGTTCTCGGGTGATCAAATAGTTGGTGGTCCAGGACTTCATGGCGATAATTTTGCTTATGTTGAAGCTATGAAGCAATTAGCTGCTGAAGAAGATGTAATCTGTATTGATTTGTTTGCTAAATCTAAAGCAATGCTAGAATTAGCAACAATAAATAATGCAAATTATTTAATGGCATTAAAACCTAATGCCTTAACTGGAACATGGCCATATGGTTATGATTCAACTTATAATAATCCTGATTTAGGATATGAAGGAATTGAAGCTACTCATTATAATAAATATGGTGCATATTTAGAAGCTGCATATGTTGCAGAAGCATTAAAATCATTTAATGATTCAACAGTAACTAATTATGGAACTAATAGAAATACTGGTAAAAATGGTACTGAATTAGTTGAATTTAGTGATTTAATTAATAATAAACCAGAAAAATATGTTGTATCATCTAATTTAATGCCAAAAGAAAAAATAACTGCACTTGAAGGTACAGTTGATTCTAAATATATTAATTTAGTTGACGAAACTAGAACATTCCCTGATGATACTGAATTCTTAGCTAAGATGGCTTTAGTACCTGCATTAGATTCAATTACAATTGATAATGTTGATGATGCAGAAACTAAGTTAAATGCTGCAATAGATGAATATAATAAATTAAATGCATCTGATAGAAAGCCTGAATATGCTACAAATATTAAAAATGTACAAGCTAAAATAGCTAAAGTAAGAAAAGATGCTAAGGGTACACCTGTTGCTTCATTAGAATTTAACGCAGCTACAGGTACATTAACAACTACATCTACTCCATTCTTTACAGATGGTAATAATGTAACAAAGAGCGGAAACGCATATAATATTGGTTCAAGTTATAATAATGTAGATGAAAAATATATCGGTGTTAAATTTAATGCTACAGGAACTGCATATATTACAGTTAATGCATATAAATCTAATTCTGCAAAATCAGTTAATATGGACATTAAAAATATTACAACTGGAATTAAAGAATCAGTAGTAATAGAAGGAACTTCAGATTATGAAGTTCAGCTTGAAGTATCTGGTGAAACAGAAATTCATATCTATAGACAAGGTGGTACTGGATTAATGATTAATAGTATTACAGTAGAAGTCTATTCTAAATAAAATCTCCACCCCATAAAAAAGGGGCTGTGAAAAAACCTAGGTTTTGAAAAATATCAATTCCTAGGTTTAACAGCCTTTTTATTTTGCATATTTATATTTAGATTTTGT
>Ga0247610_10008778_pt1 | contig 10246 bp, 4 predicted proteins | sample 174DNAGHGhighgp2_FD_193483 | JGI IMG/M metagenome (GOLD analysis project Ga0247610, IMG submission 193483) | Sheep rumen microbial communities from Palmerston North, Manawatu-Wanganui, New Zealand - 1742 DNA GHGhigh gp2 | ecosystem: Host-associated > Mammals > Digestive system > Stomach > Rumen ... | reverse complement strand
AGTATGGTTCTGCTCGGGCCAATCGAATATGGAAATGCCTCTCAAAGGCTTCTGGAACTGCCCTGTTCGCGGTGCCAACGAGGAGATTGCCTTTTCGGGACGTTACCGTCGCAGCATACGTGTGGCCACCATCGAAAAAAAGGATGCCTTGGAGCCACAGGACCGTGTACCAGGTGGATGGAAGGTGTGCGAGCCAAAGAATGCCGTCAATTTCTCGGCTTGCGGCTACTTTTTTGCACAAGCCCTGACCGACATCCTCGACGTACCCGTGGGCATCATCAACTGCTCTTGGGGTGGCAGCTGCGTCGAAGGCTGGTTACCTAAGGAGATCCTCCTCACCTACCCTGACGGGCTCACGCCCATGGACCAAACGGATTATCACCGCAAGATGGTGATGTTCAATGGTATGCTTCATCCACTGGCAGGCTACACCGTGAAGGGATTCCTTTGGAACCAAGGCGAATCGAACGTAGGCCGTGAAAAGGAATACGTTGAACGCTTCAAGACCATGACACGCCTATGGCGCAAGATGTGGCGTCAAGGTGACGACCCTTTGCCCATGTACACCGTCGAACTTCCTGGATACAGTTACGGTGATGTGAATGGCACCAATGCTGCCGACTTCCGTGCCGCCCAGCATCAGATTGCCCATGAACTCGAAAACAGCGGATGCGTTTCGACCACCGACCTTATCCTTCCCTACGAGGCCGAACAGATCCATGGTTGTCGCAAGAAGGAGATCGGACAGCGCCTAGCCTACATGGCTGCTACGCGCGACTATGGCATCGAGGGCATCCATGCCGAAGCACCCGAATTCGAGCGCATGAAGACCATCGAGGTTGACAACAAATTCCTCAACTTTGTGGCAGGATCGGCCTTGGCTGCCAATGCCAACGACAAGGGAAAGGTCGTGTGCCTCTATTTCAGCAATCTCATCGATGGTGTCGATCGGATGTTCAACATCGAAGGCTTTGAGGCAGCTGGCGCTGACGGCGTTTGGCACAAGGCCATCGTTTGGGCCGAAAACGGGTGGAGCGACCCCGAATACGGAGGATGCTTCCTGAAACTCGTCTGCCCCGAGGCTGGCGAAGTGAAGAACGTTCGCTACAACTATCACAATTTCACCACCAACCAGCTCCACGACTGCTACGGCCTGCCTGTCGTGCCTTTCACTACAAATTATTAGTTAGAATGAAAAAATCCATCCTCTTTCTCTCCCTCCTCACCCTCCTTGCTTCGTGCACTACGACGCAGGAAGAGTCTCCATTCGTGACCGTTCGCAACGGCAAGTTCTACCAAGGCGGCAAGGAATATCGCTATGTGGGCACCAACTTCTGGTATGGTGCCATTCTCGGTTCAAAAGGTCTCGGGGGCAACCGCGAGCGCCTGGTCCAGGAACTTGACGATATGAAGGCTGTCGGCATCGACAATGTCCGCGTCCTCATTGGCGGCGATGGCCGCGAAGGAATCCCTTCGCACATCTATCCCAAACTCCAATCGGAACCCGGTGTCTATAACGATACCATCCTCGAAGGTCTCGACTATATGATGTTCGAACTAGAGAAGCGTCAGATGAAGGCCGTCCTTTATTTCAACAATGCCTGGGAATGGTCGGGTGGCTATGGAGCCTACCTCGATTGGGTGGGCTATACGGGTGACGTGATGAGTTCGAAAGAACCTGGCAAGATGGTGCACTTCGACCGTACGCCTGTGCCCAGCTACGACGGTTGGTGGGAATATATGCAGTATGTCTCGGCTTTCGTTCTCAACGATTCGGCCAAGGCATTGGCTGCCAATCATGTGCGCTTCATCGTAAGTCGTACCAACACCATCACCGGCAAGCCTTACGCTGAATCACCCGCTCTCATGGCCTGGGAGATTGCCAACGAGCCGAGATGTTTTGCCGATGATTCTCTCCACAAGGCAAAGTTCGTCGAGTGGATTGACGAGCAATCGAGTCTCATCAAGAGTCTCGACCCCAACCACCTTGTCACCACAGGTTCCGAAGGTTATCACGGCTGTCAGGATGACTACGCACTCTTCAATGCCATCCACACGCTGCCCAACATCGACTATGCCTGCATCCACATTTGGCCCAACAATTGGGGCTGGCTCGGACAGTTCAACCAGAACTACGATGCCGACAAGACCATCGCCGAAGACACACCCGACCCCATCGTCGAACGTGTGCAGGCAGCGTGTGACTCTACATTAGATTATATAAGGAACGCGCACGCATATATGAGTGCTGCTGGCCGTCCCATTGTGCTCGAGGAATTTGGTTATCCCCGCGACCGCTTTGTCTTCACACCCGGTTCACCCACTCAGGGGCGTGACGCCTATTATCGCTACGTATTCTCCATCATCCGCGACTCAGGTATGATTGCAGGTTGCAACTTCTGGGGCTGGGGAGGTCGTGCCAATGTCAAGCACGTCATCTGGCAACCCTACGATGACTATGTCTGCGACCCCGCTCAGGAAGAACAGGGCCTCAATTCCGTTTTCGCCTGCGATACCACTACGCTCCGTATGATCAAGGAACTAAATGCTGACATCTGCAAATGAAAAAATTCTTAGCACTTTCGTTAGGCCTGCTCTCATTGGCCTTGCAGGCGCAGCCTAAGGTGACACTCGAAGGCGACGACTGGGTGTGGTATGCACCCGAGAAACCTGAACTGACATTCACCGTCAAGGATTCGCTGTTGAATCCGCTGGACACCAACATCACCGTGCGTATCACCACCGATACTGGGCTGCCTGTATGTGTGATTTCGCAAAGTGTCAACATTGCGAAAGGCGACAGTGCCCGTCTTTGCATCAATCCCTGCATCGCCACACCAGGCTTCTATCACATCTTTGTAGAAGCCGGAGGACAGAACATAGTTGACAATGCTTACGAGCAATGGGGAGGACAGGGCCACAAATCTTTTTACACCATCGGCTTTGAACCAGAGAATATCGTATCTCTACCAGACGCGCAACCCGACTTCCAAGCGTTTTGGGACAAGGCACGCGCCGAGCTTGCTGCCGTTCCCCTCCAACCACAGGTCAAGGAGATAAAGGAAAAGAGTTCTCCGCGCAAGAAGGTATATTCGGCCAAGGTGCTCAGCATCGACAACGATACGGTCCAGGTCTTCTACACCGTACCCGTCACGCGCGACAAGAATGCACGTTTTCCCCTTCATGTGCTCTTCTTAGGATACAGCAGCGACATCTGGGACCTCGACGTTGAAGGACAGGAATATATCGAGGCCATCCTCAGTGTGCGAGGACAGGGGCAGAACAAGCCCAACAACCGCTATGGCGACTGGGTTCAATATGGTCTCCAAAGTCCCGACACTTATTACTATCGCGGAGCCTATCTCGACTGCGTCCGAGGCATCGACTACCTCTGCACCCTGCCGCAAGCCGACACCCGCAACATCTTCGTCGAAGGTGGCAGCCAGGGTGGTGCCTGCAGTATGGCCGTGGCCGCCCTCGACCACCGCATCACCGCAGCCGCCGTCTATATCACCTTCATGAGCGACTTCCCCGACTACTTCCAGATTGTACGCTGGCCTGCCGAACCCATCGAAGCCAAGCAGCACGCCCTCGGTATGAGCAACGCCGAGATGCTGCGCGTGATGAGTTACTTCGACATCAAGAATCTGGCTCGTTGGATCGAATGTCCGGTCTATATGGCCATCGGTCTGCAAGATCCCACCTGTCCACCGCACACCAACTTCTCGGGTTATAACCTCGTGCGCACACCCAAGCAATACCGCATCTTCCGCGACTATGGCCATCACGTCAACTACGACATCTGGAATCCCACCATGTGGGAATGGTTCGCACGTTGGAGGAAATAAAATCATCCCAACTTCATTGTTATTCGCTAATTGTTAATAGATTGTTCATGGTATTTGAAAAAATAGAATTCGACCAACTTCAAGCCTGGGCAGAAGTGGCAACATTTGCCCCTATCCACGGTTCCACCGAACGGCACATCATCCTTCACGTCAAGGATGGCCTCGGCCGTTTTGAAATCCAAATGGATGAATTGCAAAAGGCTTATTCACTGATACTCGAAAAACACACTGATGCCAAGGTCGTGATGCGGCGCTATCTGCTCAGCGACATTGCCAACCAGGCGCCTATCCTACAGGCACAACTGCAACGCGAAGGCAGCGACAAAGGTGCTGTCTCGATGATCGGACAACCGCCCCTCGATGGCTCAAAGATTGCACTTTGGTTCTATATGGTCGAAGGGATCGAGGTCTCCTATGCTGAAAATCTTACCACCACCTCACACAACGGATACCGTCATTATTGGAGCACCAACTGGCAATCGACCACAGGTGGTTCCAACACGCAGACCCGTGAGATTCTCGAAGGTTACGAGGCACAACTTCGCCACGCCGACCTCAACCTGGCCGACAACTGCCTGCGCACCTGGTTCTTCATACGCGATGTCGATACCAACTACAAGGGAATGGTCGAAGCCCGCTGCAACAACTTCACCATGCAGCACCTGACACCCGACACCCACTATATCGCCAGCACAGGCATCGGTGGACAACCCATCCAGACGCAAAGCCGTGTGCAGATGGATGCCTACGCCGCCCAGGGGCTTCGACCCGAACAGCAGCGTTATCTCTACGCACCCACCCACCTCAATCCGACTTATCAGTATGGCGTAACCTTCGAACGCGGCACAGCTATCCAGTATGGTGACCGCCGTCACTTGATCATCAGCGGCACAGCCAGCATCAACAATCGTGGCGAAGTGATCAACCTCGGCGACGTCAAGGCACAGGCTGCCCGTATGCTCGAAAATATCGAAACCCTGCTCAAGGAAGGCGGAGCCACGCTCGACGACATTGTGCAGTCCATCGTCTATCTGCGCGACGTGGCAGACTACCACCTCGTCAACCAATATCTTGCCGAACGTCTGCCTTCGACACCCCGCATCATCACCCTTGCTCCCGTCTGCCGCCCGGCATGGCTCATCGAGATGGAATGCATCGCCATCATCCCTGCCACAGATGCCCGCTACAACAATTTCTAACCCACATAGCATTACATAGAGAGATTATTCTCTGCATTGGAAAAAACATCGAAGAGTTGATATTTGTATATACCATATTGTACTATTTTGGCAATATTTTTGCTTTTAGCCCACAAATGTGTTAAAATTGTTAAAAGAAAATGTTAAATTTATGGTCTTTATTCAACCTTTCATAGAAATAGCATATCTTTGCAACGATTTTATACACTAAATGTGTCATTACCTTATCGAATACAACAATTAAAGATGGTTCGTATTTTTATTACTCGTTATTTTCATCACAAACTAACATATTTAACTAAAACTACCAATCAATGAGCAAAACAAGAACCTCTTGGCTTGCAGCGGGCTTGGCCATGCTGCTTATTAGTGGTGCTCCTGGTTTCGTAGCTCCATGCTTGATGCATACAGCAGAAGCACAGAGCCAGAAGATTACCGGTACTGTAGTTGACGAGTTTGGTGACCCCGTTATCGGGGCAAACGTCCGCGTCAAAGGTACTACCATTGGTGCCGTCACTGACATCGACGGCAAGTTCTCATTGGATACTTCCGCTGGATCTGAACTTGAGATCAGCTTCATCGGCTACGTATCTGAGTCAGTCAAGGCCTCTCCAGGCATAACCGTAACCCTCCGCGAGGACAGCCAGTCACTCGAAGACGTGGTCGTCATCGGTTACGGTACCATGAAGAAAAAGTTGCTGACCGGTGCCACCGTTCAGGTAAAGGGTGATGACATCTCCAAGCTGAACACTACCAACGCACTCGAAGCTATGCAGAGCCAGACCCCTGGTGTACAGATTACCCAGTCGTCCTCGCAGCCTGGTAAGGGCTACAAGGTCTACATCCGTGGTATCGGTACCACCGGTGACGCTGCGCCTCTTTACGTCATCGACGGTGTGGCAGGTGGCAACCTTGACGGCATCAACCCCAACGACATCGAGAGCATCGACATCCTGAAGGATGCTGCATCGGCAGCCATCTACGGTGCCCGTGCTGCCAACGGTGTGATCCTGGTGACCACCAAGCAGGGCAAGGCCGGCAAGATCGAGCTCAGCTACAATGGTGCCATGGGATGGTCGAACGCCTACAAGCGTCCACAGCTTCTCAATGCACAGCAGTACATGACCATCTTTGACGAGTACAACTTCAACACATCTGGTGCCAAGATCAATTGGGCCGACTATGTACCACAGGACATCCTGGCCAAGGTCAACGGCGGCTGGGAAGGCACCGACTGGTGGGGTGTATTCGAGAACAAGAATGCCGTACAGCAGAACCACTCACTGACTTTGACCGGTGGTACCGACAGGTCGAAGTTCGCGCTGTCCTACACCTATACCGACAACGAAGGTATCATGGGTGCAGATATGGCATCCTACTACAATCGTCACACCATCCGCATCAACAGCGATCACGTGCTGTTGAAGGTTAAGGACTTCGATGCCATCACCATCGGTGAGAACATCTCGATTGGCTACAACAAGAGCCACGACCTTGCTGAGGACGGCATGTACTGGAGCTATATCCACAGCCTGCTTCAGACCAGCCCACTCCTGCCACAGTATGCAGAGAATGGCGACATCTATTTCTATCAGAATGTTGACGGCACACCCGCCTACGGTCAGGGCTGGAACCCCTCTATGTTCAACAACCCATGGGAGAACCTCACCAAGGGTGGCTTCAACTCCTTGGCAGAGAGCCGCAACTTCAATGCCAGCGCTACCGCATTCCTCGTTATCCAGCCTATCAAGGGCCTGAGATGGCGTACTCAGTTCAACTTCAACTGGGGTGCAGGTGCATACCGTAGCTATGGAGAGCCACGTGCCCCAGCAGAAGGTGCAGCCATTGTCAGCTCCTACAACGTCAGCCAGAGCGCTTGGTTGAATACCGGATACTCCATTGAAAATACCCTTACCTATGATCTTCCTATCATTGCCGGCAACAAGTTCAGCGCAATGGTTGGTCAGAGCTTCCAGAGCAGCGGTTGGAGCACTAACATTGGTGGATCGAACAAAGTTGCCTATGGCGAGCAGCTCGCTACTTTGAAGGGGTGGGATTCCGCATGGCTTTCGAACATCAAGTTGGCAGCCGCTACTGATGCCTCTTTGACAGGCAACCCCAATGACGAAGAGTATCTCGCTTCATGGTTCGGCCGTCTCACCTGGGACTACAAGGAGAAGTACATGGCTACCGCAACCCTGCGTTACGACGGTTCAAGTATCTTCAACGACGGCAACCGCTGGGGCTTCTTCCCATCGGTATCCGCAGGTTGGGTAATCACCAACGAAAGCTTCATGGAGAGCACCCAGAGCTGGCTTGACTTCTTCAAGCTTCGTGCTTCCTGGGGCCAGAACGGTAACAACCGTATCGCCAAGTATCAGTATCTTGCTACTATCGCCATGTCAGGCTCTGCCAACGACAGCGGCTACAAGTTCGCTTCTGACATGCTGACCAGTACTGCTGGTACTCCAAATACCGGTGCCTATGCCAACATCGTTCCAAATCCCGACCTCACCTGGGAGACCTCCGAGCAGCTTGACCTCGGTTTCGATGCACGCTTCATCAACAACCGCCTCGGCATGAACTTCGACTGGTACAAGAAGACCACGAAGGACTGGCTCATCACTGGTCCAATGATTGCCATCCTCGGTACCAATCCTGCAGCCATCAATGGTGGCGACGTGGAGAATACCGGTGTCGAGATCGCTCTCACCTGGAACGACAAGATCGGCAAGGACTTCAACTACAACATCGGCGTGAACTTTGCCACCAACAAGAACGAGGTAACCCGTATCGCCAACGAGAACCACTACATCAATGGTCCTGGCGGTGTCCTCTCACAGGGTACCGAGTACGTTTACCGTGCAGAGGAAGGCAAGCCCATCGGCTACTTCTTCGGTATGTCGTACAGCGGCATCTGGCAGAATCAGGCTGAGATCGACGCAGCCCGTGCCGCCGGCAAGGCTGTCCTCGACAATGCGCAGCCCGGCGACTGCATCTGGGATGACTGGAACAACGATGGTGTTATCACCTACGCAGAAGGCTCGATTTGCGACCGTCATGAGATTGGTAATCCTAACCCCGACATCACCCTTGGTGTCAACCTCGGCATGTCCTGGAAGGGCTTTGACTTCGCAGTCAGCGGTGCCGGTGCATTCGGAATGCAGATCATGCGTTCCTACCGTTCGTTCGGCGACGATCCCGACCAGAACTACGATACCACTATCCTGAACCGTTGGCATGGCGAAGGCACCTCGAATTCCGAGCCACGCATTTCCGCTACCGGTCACCAGAACACCATCTGGGTATCTACCCGCTACATGGAGGATGCCGACTACTTCAAGATCAAGAACGTAACCCTCGGTTACGACTTCAAGAAGATCTGGAAGTCCTGCCCATTGCAGCAGCTCCGCTTCTATGTTCAGGCTCAGAACCTCTACACATTCACCGGTTACACCGGTCTTGACCCTGAGGTAGGTAACACTGCCGGTGGTTCTGGCTGGGCATCCGGTATCGACCTCGGTCTCTACCCGACCTCTCGTACATATATGGTTGGTGCAAGTATTAAATTCTAATTCGACAACAAGTTATGAAGAAATATATTTTATCATCGTTAGCTGTTTTGTCAGCAGCCACCGTGTTTACATCTTGCAACGACATGCTGGACACGGAACCACGTGTGACCGAGTTGACCCAGGCTACCTTCCCCGGCAAGCCTGCAGATGTTGAAGCCCTGAATGCAGCGACCTACAGTATCATGAATACGATGGGCGGCGGCGACTCCGATGGCCAGAACATCTTCTTCTGGTGGGAGGTAATGTCCGACAACTGCTACGGCAGTGGCGGTCTGCAGGACGACAAGGTCAAGTCTCTCCATCATCTCGTGGAGCAGAATGTCAATCAGTACCAGACTCCATTCATCCTTCTCTATGGCGGCATCTCGCGTGCCAACAACCAGATCGAGACCATCGACAACGTGCCCTGGAAAGATAATCAGAAGAATCAACGCGACCAGCTTCTCGGCGAGGCCTTCTTCATGCGCGGACTCTATACCCTCTGGCTCACCCAGCTGTTCGGCGATGTGCCTCTGATCACCTCAACCACCATTACCGAGGAGATGCAGGAGCAGGTAAGTGCCGAGGAGGTCATCTATCCACAGATCCTTTCGGACTTCGTTTCCGCCAAAAACCTCATGAGCAGCGAGAAGAAATCGGGCCATGCCAACAAGTTCGTTGCCGAGGCTTTCATGGCACGTGCATACATGTTCTGGGCAGGCTTCTACAAGAATATCGGAGAACTTGCTACAGGCTCGGTTCCTGCCATCAATCTCGTGGAGCAGGAAGGCTGCACCGGCGGCTCCCTCTCAAAGGATGACGTTGTCAACGGACTGAAGGACATCATTTCCAGTGGTAGTTACCAGCTCTGCGAGGACTACCGCTCGCTCTGGCAGTACTCCAACAGCCTCCTCTGGCAGGAGACTCAGGACGGCGGCGGCATTGTCCGTGTTGACACCACCTGGACAGCTGACCATAAGATTGAAAAACTGGATACAGTCCGCACAGGCCATGGATACGAGTTCATCAAGGACATGAAGAAGGAGAACTGCTTCGACATGCCAGGCATGGGCAACGGCAACACCGAGGAACTCTTCCAGATTCAGTTCATGAATGCTTCTAAGTGGGCCATCGGCGGCACCTACAATGCACAGCGTATGTATTCGAACTACATCTCGGTATTCTGGGGTCTTCGCAATGGTGCCTCCAACCAGAACGGCGACCGCAACCTGACCTACCCATTCAACCAGGGCTGGGGCCAGGGCACTCCTTCCTGCAACATCTGGGACGACTGGACCGATGCTGAGCGCACCGGCAACTACACCGACCTCCGCAAAAAGGCTTCGTTGATCGACCTCGACAACGAGCTCGTACAGTACACCTACGAGAAGGACGACTGCGAGGAGTCTGGCTATTCCGTAAAGAAGTATGCCGAAGTCAACCTTGACGCCTGCAATGCCAACAACGACACATGGTGGTCGATGTGCGAAGGCTATACCGGCAGCTCGCTCGACAACAAGATGCAGGGCGACCACTTCGAGGATTTCTACCTGATGCGCTATGCCGACGTCCTGCTGATGGCCACCGAGCTCACGGGCGATGCCTCCTACATGAATCAGGTTCAGGCCCGCGCAGGCGTTCCTCA
>Ga0247610_10008775_pt1 | contig 10247 bp, 7 predicted proteins | sample 174DNAGHGhighgp2_FD_193483 | JGI IMG/M metagenome (GOLD analysis project Ga0247610, IMG submission 193483) | Sheep rumen microbial communities from Palmerston North, Manawatu-Wanganui, New Zealand - 1742 DNA GHGhigh gp2 | ecosystem: Host-associated > Mammals > Digestive system > Stomach > Rumen ... | reverse complement strand
GTTTCTCGCGGCGGTCTTGCGACTCAAATTTTACTTCACGAATCATAGTCTCTCCTCCTTAGTTTTTGCGTGGATCAATCGATTTAACTGCACCTTGCTCTTTGGTCGTGCGGCCGTACGTACCGGTTACGCTCTTCAGCGCCTCGTCTGCCGGAACACCCTTCTTGATGGCGTCCATGAACTTACCCATGTGTACATACTCGTATCCGCAAACCTCATTGTCCTCATCGAGGAACTCCTTGGTGATGTAACCTTCGGTTAACTGCAGGTAACGAACGCCTTTAGCCTTGGTCGAATACAACGTACCGCACTGGCTAACAAGGCCCTTACCGAGGTCTTCCAGACCTGCACCGATGGTCAGACCGCCCTCCGAGAACGCACTCTGCGTACGACCGTAAACGATCTGCAGGAACAACTCGCGCATAGCGGTGTTGATAGCGTCGCAAACAAGGTCGGTGTTCAGCGCCTCAAGAATCGTCTTGCCCGGCAGGATCTCAGCAGCCATAGCAGCCGAGTGAGTCATACCCGAACAACCGATCGTCTCAACGAGTGCCTCTTCGATAACACCGTCTTTCACATTCAGACTCAGTTTGCATGTACCCTGTTGCGGAGCACACCAACCGATACCGTGCGTCATACCCGAGATGTCCTTGATCTCAGTAGCCTTCACCCATTTGCCCTCCTCGGGAATCGGTGCGGGACCATGCTTCGGACCCTTCGCTACAACGCACATTTCTTGTACTTCTTTCGAATAAATCATAAAGTCATTTAGTTATTTAAAAATTTACTATTTGGTCTTTTATTTTGCCAATGAGTTAATTTTCCACACATTTTGCGCTGCAAAATTACAATTTTTTTTGCATATATGCAAGAAAAAATGCACTTTCCGTAATTTTAAGTGCATTTTTCTTATTCTCAGGGTAAATTTTCTTTGTTTTACTTCACCTTCTGCCCTGTGATGGTATATACCTTCTCTCCGCGAAGAATGAAGATCTCGCCGTTGCGAAGGATCTTGACTGCCTTAACAGAGTTCTCTGTCTTCTCTATATCCGAAGGATCTTCCGATTCGTCAGCCTTGAAAGCAAACGCAAAGAAAGCGATTGCTCCATTCGGCTTGGTTAACTTGACGCTTCCTGGATTGACCTGTGCATAGTGATAAGGGAAATAGCCATCCTCACTTCTGTCAGTTTCGCTTATTACTTGATTGAATATAGTGTCCCCGTTTTGCTCCAGTACCACATTGCGGTTTTCCCCTTCTTTGCCGCCGCGTGCAGCTATACGAAGTAACCCTTCTGACGGAATGTCAAACAGGATATAGGCACTGGATCCGCTTAGATTCATATAATAGGAATAAGTCTTGTGCTCATCAGAATTGCCGAACCTAGAGTTAAGCGCTACGGTATTGATTCTATACTTTGGATCGATTGTGATCATGTCAAAGTCGCTATAAGGAACTACGAATGTGGAATCGTCAAATACATCCGTTCCGGCGTCTATCGCTTGGGTAAAGACAATCTCGTCCCATTCCGACGGATAAATAACACTCATCTCATTATGTTCATTGGCAATAAGACGGAACGTATAGGCCTTATTTCTGGTGGTCTGAAGACCTACATTCTGCTCTCCTACCAGCCACCAACCACTACAATTTTCCTCTGTCATGGTAGCCGCTTCCGGATTGCCGTACCAGACAGTATCGGTTCCCTCTACCTTTACTATCTTATACTCATAATACGCATTGGCATCCAGCAATAGAGAAGTAGAATAAATAATACCATTACCCTCCATTTCTACCATTCCCTCTTGCCAATCGGTCATAGAGCCCGCCAGATAATAATGCGGAGCCTCAGGAATGACTGCCTCTTGGAATGCAAAACTGTAGTATAATACACTCGGGTCATATACCTGAATAGTGCCTTGACGCACGTACACGGAGAAATAAGGATATATGGATCCCACTTTCTCGGACTCCTTCGGTGCACGCGCAAATATAGTGTCACCGTCTTGGACTACATATATGGTACGGGTCTCGTCTGAGGTATTAGAACTGCGGGCTGCCATACGGAAGATACCGTCTGCCGGAATGTTGAACTCAAGATAATTAAGTGTGCTTCCTGTCTGCAAATTATAGTTATATAACTGATTCTTTTCCTGCGTACCAAAAGTAGCAGTCTGCTGACGCGTATTGAATTTCTTACCTGCATCATTCCTGCAGGTCATAGAAAACTCGCTGTCGGGGATTCTAAAGGTCGAATCATTAAAAATCTCCGTACTTGCCGGTGTAACTGCCGTAAAGACTATCTCGTCCCACTCCGAAGGATAAATGACACTCACCTCTTTATGCTCACTGGCAATAAAGCGGAATGTATAATCCTTCGCTCTGGTGGTTTGCAGGCCCACATTCATGTCGCCGTTCAGCCACCAACCGGTACAATTTTCTGAGGTCATCGGTTCCCAACTTGCGCCTTCTCCTACATGTACGCCGTACCATGTGGTGTCGTTATTTTCCACTTTGACAATCTTATACTGATAGAGCGTATTGGCCTCTAACGCAAGGGTTGTGCTATATACATTTCCGGCTCCTTCCATCTCGATCATGTTCTCTTTCCAGTTGGTCATCGTTCCGGCGAGAAAGTAATGAACATCGGCTGACGGAGTTTCCTCTTTGAATGCAAAACTATAGAAATTGATGCCGTTGGTCACAGTCAAAGTGGCACTTCCTGCGCTCACATATACCGAATGGTACTCATATATGGACACTTCAGTGGGGACGGTATCTGTCTCAATAACGACATGTACTGAGTCCGCTTCCTTGACAGCACTATTATAGAGCTCTACTTCGTTCTGAGTAATGATAACCTTACGCGTAACATCACTACTGTTGGCTGGTCTGGCTGCAAAACGCAAAATACCAGCTGCCGGAAAATGGAACGTGAACGATGGAGATGCATTACCTGTCTTCATACGAAAACCGTAGGTCTGGAAGGACTCAGCGGTTCCGAAACGAGCTGTATTGGCTTCTACAACCAATTTGTTCGATGCGTCTGTACAGGTGAATGAGAAATCGCTGTTTTCCGCACTAAAAGTGACTCCATTGAAATTTCCTGCGGAAATAGCCTCCGTAAAGAAAATTTCTTGCCATTCATTCTGAGCTGCACAAGTCATGATACTTAACCATGCAACTGCTAAAAAAGATAAAACTTTTTTCATGTGATAAAGTAATTATTTACGCCTACTCTTTATCGGATTTTCGGCTTTCTCCTTCTTATTTTGATTTTGAAAGCTTTTAAATCTATTTAGTGCTGCACTAAGTTACAACTTTTTTGCATATATGCAAGAAAAAACTGAAAAATCGCTCACAATGGGCAATTTTATTCCCAAGGTAGCAAAAAGGGGTCTTATTCATCTTCTGCTTGTTTGTCAGCAGGGGCGGGGATGCAGAAACTACGGATACTGTCGCAGACCCCTCTCGGATTCCGGAGCAACGGTCTGGTTGAATAGAAACACTCCCCGCTTATCTCCTCAATAGTCCTATTCAACTCCATCTGCCGTCCGATCTCATTGCCTACGCCCCACGGCGTCTTGGGACTCGCGTTCTCCAGCCTATACGGCGCCATGCCGATGTATAACTTACAATTCGTGCCCTTTACCTCATTCGCCCACCAGTGCGCTAACACCTCATAGTCCGCCACTTTCTTGCCAATCTCCCAATACAACTGCGGCAGCACATAATCGATCCAGCCTTCTTTAATCCACAGCCGTATATCCGCGTACAAATCGTCATAATTGGTGATGCCCGCTTTCGTAGCACTACCCGTACTATCCACGTCTGCGTTCCGCCATACGCCGAAAGGCGAGATACCGAACTCCACCTCCGGTTTGCACTCTTTGATGGTGCGGCTGATAGCCTGAATAGCCAGATTAACATTATTGCGCCGCCAATCGGCTATGTTGTCAAATCCGCGCGGGAAACGTTCAAAAGTCTTGGAGTCGGGTAACGGTTTGGTGCCTTGTGGGTACGGGTAGAAATAGTCATCCATGTGAATGGCCTGTATGTCATACCGCAAAACAATATCTTGTACGATAGTACAAATCCACTCTCTTGTTTCTTCCAACCCCGGGTCAAAATACCATTGTTTGTTGTACTCCCAGAACCACTCGGGATGTTGACGGAAAATATGATTCGGAGCAATAATAGACGTGTCCGTCTTAGCCAGATTCACGCGGTACGGATTCAGCCATACATGCACCTCCATATTCCGTTTGTGCGCCTGTCCGATCGTCCACTCCAGCGGATCATACGTGAGCGAATCGCCCTGCGTGCCCATGAGCCAATGGCTTGTCGGCTCATACTCGCTCTTATACAACGCGTCAGCCGTCGGTCTAACCTGAAAAATCACGGCATTAATACCCAGGCTCGCTAATGAATCCAGGATCCACGTCATCTCCGCTTTTTGCAGCGAGTCATTCCCCACAGCCTCTGCCGACGGCCAATCGATATTAGCCACCGTTGCTATCCATGCTCCGCGAAACGTTACTTCCGCCCTGGCCGATAAGACTAGCGCTGCAAAGAGTAATATGTAGATTCTTTTCGTCATGTCGTTATAACGTCATGTCGTCATGACTTGATCACCCCGTTCTCCACATGGAATATCTTGGCATCATCCCCGGGTTGGATGATCTCCGTCAAGTGCTGCCTATCGGTGTCGGTGATAAAGATCTGACCGAACTGTTCGCCCTGAACCATCGCCACAATACGTTCTACCCGTTCGCTGTCCAATCGATCAAAAATATCGTCCAACAATAATATCGGTGCCTCACCTGTGCTATCCGCTAAGTACAAAGCCTGTGCCAATTTCATCGCCAGCACAAACGTGCGCTGCTGTCCTTGGCTACCCACTTGCTTCAACGGCCACTCGCCTAACCGCATATCGAGGTCATCTTTATGAGGCCCTTGACTCGTCCAGCCGAGTAGCAGATCCCGTTGCCGCGTCCTGATGTACGCTTCGCGTAAATTGCGATCTTGCAATTGGCTTATATACCGCAGTATAGGTGTCTCATCGTGCATTTCGGTCGCATTATTGCGGCCGGCGATAGTTTTATATACCTCCTGGAAATACGGCTCAAACTCCGTAAAAAAATCCGTTCTTGCCTTAAAAATATACTCCGCGGGTTCCACCATCTGCCATTCCAGCACCTCCAACAAATCGTCTGGAGGAGTAGGGGCGTCCGCGTATTGTTTGAGTAGCGCATTTCGTTGCTTCAGCAGCGCATTATAATTCGCCAAACAATCCAGATATTTCCTGTTCCGTTGACCGATCACCACGTCCATAAACCGCCGCCGTTCATCGCTTCCCTCTTCGATCAACTGATGATCCGCCGGACAAACCATCACCAGCGGAATCAACCCGATATGATCCAGCAACCGCGGATAGTCTTTCTTGTCCTTCCTAAACTGCTTCTTCACTCCTCTGCGTAAGCCACAAGCGATAGTCATGGGGGCGTCTTCTTTCAACTTTAAACTTTCAACTTTCAACTGTTCAGGGCTTCGGTAGATGCCCTGAACAAATGCCATCTCCTCGCCATGCGTGATATTGAGCGAATCCTGACTTGTATAAGCCGACTTTGTAAAACTCAGCAGATAGATCGCGTCCAGCACATTGGTCTTTCCCTGTCCGTTGAGTCCCACGAAGCAGTTGAGCTTGGTGCTAAACTCCAAACTTGCCTCGCGGATATTGCGATAGTTTAATATGCTGATCGATTGTAGAATCATCTTCTTATCTCCTCCCCTTTATGGGGAGGTCGGGTGGGGCTTTACGCATACATCTCCACATCTTCTTTTGTTATTTTCGCACCCGCCAAAATAATCAACCGCTCCACGACATTGCGCAACTGCCGGATATTGCCCGTCCATTGTTTGTCTTGCAGCGCCTTAATCGCCCCGTCATCAAACGTCTTCACGGCAATGCCCTGTTCACCGCAAATCTGTTTGGCAAAATGCGCCACGAGCAGCGGGATATCTTCGATTCGCTCATTCAGCGCCGGTACATGAATAGGTATCACATTCAAACGGTGGAACAAATCCTCGCGGAAATTCCCTTCCTTAATCTCTTTTTGCAGATCCTTATTCGTTGCTGCCAGCACGCGCACATTCACTTTGATGGCTTTGTCTGAACCCACGCGTGTGATCTCACTCTCCTGCAACGCCCTCAGCACTTTCGTTTGTGCCGCCAGACTCATGTCACCTATCTCGTCCAGGAATAACGTGCCGCCATCCGCTTGCTCGAACTTACCTGCTCTATCCTTTACCGCACCGGTGAACGAACCCTTCATGTGACCGAACAACTCGCTCTCGATCAACTCACTCGGTATAGCCGCGCAGTTCACCTCTACCATTGGACCGTTTGCGCGGGCGGAGTTCTCGTGAATGAGGTGTGCGATCACTTCTTTACCGGTTCCGTTCTGGCCGGTGATAAGCACGCGTGCCTCCGTGGGCGCAACCTTATTGATAATATCGCGTACGCGCATAATGGCTGCACTCTCGCCCACCATCGTAGCACCTTTGGCAACCACTTTCTTGCGCAACTGCTTCGTCTCCTGTTTGAGGGTCTTGGACTCCAATGCATTCTTCGTTGTGATAAGGATGCGGTTCAGATCTAACGGTTTAAGTAGAAAATCGTACGCACCCATCTTCAACGCCTGTACTGCCGTTTCCACGTCCCCATGACCGCTAATCATTACCACCGGACATTCACCATTTGCATCATTGGCATCATTCTCATCATTCTTGAGTTTTGCCAAAAACTCCATCCCGTCCATCTCCGGCATTTTGATGTCCGAGAAGATCAGGTCGTATGCCTTGGCCTGTGCCATTTCGAGACCTTGTTTGCCGTTTTCTGCTACATCTACTTCGTGCCCCTCGTCGGCTAAAATCTCACGTAAAGTGTTCCGGATACCACGTTCGTCGTCTATAATGATTATTTTTGCCATAAAATTACCCGTTCTTTCAAAAAACGCTGCAAAATTACAAAAAAGTTTGCACATATCAAAATATTTTCGTAATTTTGCACCGAAAACGTGAGTATCGTAACATATTATGTTATACAACATATTTTATTAATCATTTAACTAAAAATTTTAAAGACATGAAAAAGTTTTTTACTTTAGTGATGGCGTTGGTAGCTGTTATGGCTATAAACGCAACAGTGGTAACATTTGACTTCTCTAATCCGACATCGTTGGGTATTACGGCTCCAGCTCCAAGTGCTGGTACGAATATCACCGCTCCTGTCGTGTTTGAAGGTGTTACGATGACTGTAACCAGTGGTGGCACGGCAACCCGTCTCTGGAATTCAAGTGGTAATTATGATCTTCGTATCTACAATGGTGGTACCATCACTTTTACGGCAGCAGAAGAGATTACTGCAATTGAATTTGCAGGTGCCAAAATTAACTTCCAAGAGATTACTAGTGGAAAAACTTGGACGGGTTCTGCAACTTCCGTCACCTTAACAGCTACTGCTACCTGTAATATTACATCTGCGGTACTGACCATTGGCGAGGCAGCTGTTATATGGAAACCGGATACCATCAGTGTAGCCGAGGCAAATGCGTTGATCGCAGCGAACGATAAGCACGATCACTATGTATATGGTGTATTGATGGGTGCTCCGTTTAATGTGTATGATTCCTTCAATGGTACCGTTAGTTTCTGGTTGTCCGATACAGAGAACCCGACCGATTCGATTGAGTTCTTCCAAGGCGGAGCTGAGGAAAATGCAAAATGGGAGTCGCTGATTAAGGCACAAGAAATTCTGCATAAAGGTGATACCGTGCTTGTTTATGCCGGTTCTTTGATGCCGTACACGGATAAAGAACAAAATACTATCAATGAGATTTCCGGTGGTTACTATGTAGAGTTGTTGGGTGCAAATCCGGATCCGGAAGAGGTAGAGTATACGAAACTGAGAGTAGCTGATGCTATTGCAGTTGCTGAGGCATTGGAGCCGGCTAAGGGCAAATCAAAAGCAACAACCCAGATTTACGAGGTTTACGGATACGTGGTTCTCATTAAGACAAACATCGGCACAAATAAAGTAACATCGTACTATCTTGCAGATGAGGCAGGAGCATTTGGCGAATTCCAGGCATATGATTGCGAAGTAAGTGAAGAAATTGCTGTGGGTGATTTTGTTAAGGCTACTGGTTCTATCTCGCATTACTATGGCGAATCTGCAAATGGTGAGTATCACAACTATGAGATTTCTAAGGGTGTCTTAGTTCTTTCTGATCCTTCGGAGGCTCCGGAAGGCATCGAGAACGTTGTTCTGACCGAGAAGGCGCAAAAGGTTATGGTTAACGGTGTGCTCTACATCGTTCGTGACAACAAGATGTTTGACGTTCGCGGCGCACAAGTTCGCTAATTGAAACATGTCTATACAAAAAGGGGAGCGCAACATGCGTTCCCCCTTTTTGACCCTAAAACAGCTATCATGAAAAAAACATTCATTTCTTTCTTCGCGCTTCTCCTCGTCGCGCAAATCTGGGCAGTAGATTCATCTACCTCCCTTCAGACTTATTATGCCACCGCAAACGGCCTTTCCGACAATGAGCTTCGCTTGGCATTATATGATGTGATCAAAGGTCACACGGTAGTTTCCTATAAACAGTTAGGAACTTTGATGCAGTGGTCGGATACGGAGAATGCAGATGGCATACATGTGATAGATCCGTACACCAATTGTACGTTTACGGCAAGCGGTGCCCTCACATGGATAAGTTCCGGTGCGGTAGGAGCAGGTTTGAATAGAGAGCATACGGTGCCTCAATCGTGGTTTAATGAGGGATCACCCATGGTCTCTGATGCCTTCCATATTTTCCCTACGGATACGAAAGCCAACAATAACCGTAGTTCGTATTTGTATGGCGAGTTTACAGGGGATAGTACAGCCTATTCGTCCAACAAATGCGCTGAGACAGGTAAGTTGAGTAAAGGTACAGACAATAGTATCGCTCCTTATACCTACAATAATCAATCCTATGCTCCTACAGAGACGTGGTCTGGAAAGGTCTATGAACCCGATGACGAGTACAAAGGCGATATCGCCCGCGGGTACTTCTATATGGCAACGCGTTACGCGAACGTGTGTGCCGGTTGGTCAGGAGGAGCGTTTGGCAATGACAATAACGGCTTGGATGACTATACTGCCGAGTTGATGCTCAAATGGCATCGCCTCGATCCGGTGTCGGAGAAAGAGTTGATCCGTAATGAGGTGATTTACGGGAATCCTTTGTATAACAAAAGCGATAAAAAACAATTGAACCGTAACCCGTTCATCGACTATCCGGAGTTGGTGGAGTATATCTGGGGCGATAAAAAGAATGTCTCGGTTACTCTTTCTGCCTTAGAGTCTCTCTACGCCAATGAGGGTGGGACAACCGACTTGGAGAATATCTCCTTAGAGCAACACAAGACGTCCAAAGTGCTTGTCGGCTCGCAGATATACATCGTCCGCGAAGGAGCCGTTTATACCCTTACCGGATCGCGCGTCAAATAACCGAATTTTGACAAGTTGGGATTACAAGGAAACTTTTTCAGTGCAAAAAGTTTCCTTTTTTCTTGCATATATCATTTTTTTGTTGTACCTTTGCAGCCGTTTTGAGTCAAGACCAAAAGAAAAATATTATTAAGACCGCCGGCGAGATGTTCTTTCGCCTCGGTATTCGGTCGGTTTCCATCGACGATATATGCCGTGAAATAGGCATGTCCAAGAAAACCTTCTACGTCTATTTTGCCTCCAAAGACGAACTTATCGAGCAGATGTTGCAGGCGAATGTGGAGCACATGGAGCAGAAAATACGTACCACGATGGAAACCAGCGATTTCAGCGGCATCGTGCGGAAGTTCACCAATTGGATAACGACCGAGAAAGAAGACGTACGCAAAGTGCCGCAGTTGGTCTATGACCTCAAGAAATACTACCCTCAGCAGTATAACGCTTTTCAACGGCAGTCGTTTGAAATCCAACAGCAGTATGTTGAGCAGTTCATTGAGCGAGGTATAAGCGCGGGGCTCGTGCGCGCGAATATAAATAAGGAATATACCTCCCATCTGTTTGCTAAGATATACACCGATGCCTTGCGGGATTTTGAACTCATAGAATCCAAGGGACATAACCTCCCGCAGTTCAGCCGCGTGGCATCTGACATACTGATGAGAGGCATATTAAGCGAAGAAGGATTAAAAT
>Ga0247610_10008773_pt1 | contig 10250 bp, 11 predicted proteins | sample 174DNAGHGhighgp2_FD_193483 | JGI IMG/M metagenome (GOLD analysis project Ga0247610, IMG submission 193483) | Sheep rumen microbial communities from Palmerston North, Manawatu-Wanganui, New Zealand - 1742 DNA GHGhigh gp2 | ecosystem: Host-associated > Mammals > Digestive system > Stomach > Rumen... | reverse complement strand
AGCATGTGAGACGATTCAATTTTGGGTTTATTTTCTTTTTTTGCAAGTTCCCATGCTTTTTCCAGTACTCTTTTAGCGCGTTCTGTAAATATTATTTCTTTATAATAATATTCATCTCCAAAGCCTATTATGTTTTCTACTGTTGTTCTTGCATCTTTTATATTAATTTCAAGTTCCGATAAAACTTGACCGCCTATACCTGTGCCTTCTCCTATTATTCCAAGCAGAAACATTTCTGTTCCAACTATATTCCTGCCTAATCGGCGAGCTTCTTCCTTTGCTAATCTTAATATTGTAAGAGTTTCAGGCATTTGTTTTTCTATAGGTTTTATAATGGCATGTGCAAGGTCGTCATCAGATATTTTAAATTCTTTCAGAATTTGATATGCGATTCCTCTTTTTGTTTTCAATAATCCTAAAATAATGTGTTCAGGCAAAACAACGGATGAACCAAGTTCTTTTGCTGTTTCTAGTGCCATATTCATTGTAGTAAAAGCATTTGGCGTAAATATTATTTGTCTTCCTTCATATTCTGCTTGTCTGGATTGTACAGCACTAAGTTTACTTTCAAAATTATCAATTGTAATTCCAAATTTTTCTAATATTTTAGTAAGCGATGAATCTTTGTCCTCCAATATAGATGATAATATTTGTTCTGTTCCAAGTATTTCGTAATTTGAAGTAGATAGTTTTGCAACAGCACGTTCAAAAACTTTTGCTGATTCTTCGCTGTCAAAAATGTTATCAGTTTCTTTTGCTTTATCGTCCTTAGTGATTCTATTTTCATCATATTCAGGATGATGATACAACTTTGTCTTTTTTTGTACTAATTTTTCAAGTAATGTTTTTGATTTATATATATCAAAATTAAGGTCTTCAAGAATTTTGACATTATTTGACTTTTTATCTGAAATTACTGAAAGAAATAAGTGTTCATATAAGATTGTAGGATTGCATGATTTGTTTGCTAAATCCAAAGCTCTTTTAAGAATTTCCTTATATTCATCATCAAACGATAAATTCGACATTTGCTGGTAGCTCATAAAATGTTGGTATTTTTTAATTTCTTCAATTAATTTTTCACGTGTAATATCGTATGATTTGAATATTTTAAGCGAAATTCCCCTTGCCTCATCAAACAGAGCCAAAAGAAGCAGTTCTGCAGTAACTTTTTTTGCTCCTATTTCTTTTGCTATATTTTGTGATGTGCTGACGACATTTATTGCTTTTTCAGTAAATTTTTCAAACATTATTCTTCTTCTTCCAAACTTTCAACGTATTTTGCTACTTTATCAAATTCTTCATCATCTTCAATTGTTTCAAAAAGATATTCATCTCCATCATTAGTTATTCTCATAAGAACAACTTCATCACTTTCTTCATCAACAGGTAGTAATAATGCGTATTCTTTTTCATCAACTTCAACAACGTCAAATAATTCAAATTTAACTACATTGCCATTTTCGTCAACTGTTTCTATAATTTGATCTTCTTCTGCCATAATTTATTTCCTTTCTTTTAAGTATTGATCTAATATTATTCTTGCACTTTCTATATCAACTAATCCCTTATCATTTCTGAAATTTATTTTTCTCGATTTTAGATTTTCTTCAGCAGTTTCTGATGTTAATCTTTCATCTGCAAAAATTATATCATATTCAGAGAGTAGTGATGCAAAATTTTTACAATCTTTAGCTTGAGTACCTTCTGTTCCGTCCATGTTGTATGGTATTCCTACTACAATTTGTTTAACATTATTCTCTTTTGCTATTTCTATGATTTTTGAGACAGCTTCATTTTCAGGATTCCTGGAAATATATGAATGTCCGTTTGCCAGTACGAGCAAGTAATCGCTTAATGCAATACCTATTCTTTTTGTGCCTATATCAAGTGCCATAATTTTATACATTTAATTTACCCACAAATTTTCAATAGATTTTATTCTGTTAATGTCTTTTTTTGAATAATAATATTCATATATACTCTTACGTAGTATATTTTTTAATAATTCTCTGGATAATTGTTTGTTTTTGTATATATTGTATAAGATTTCCGAATCTTTATTTTCTCCGGCAAAATATTTCAATATTGCAGTGTGATATATTCTTTCAGTCCATATCTTGTATTCTTCAAGAAAAAATACATCTTCTAAATTTTCATCAATTATTTTGTCATATTCAGATGGCTCTACTTGTTTTGTTAATTCCAGAAAATGCTCGAATTCATCGCTATAGTGTTCATTTAAAAACCAGTAATCAGTAAAATCTGATTTAAGTATATTTTCCAGTTCTGTATTTGTAATATCTCTCAATTTAAAATTTAAGACAGGTTCTTTTGAAGGTATGTCAGCGATAATACTTCTCCAACACGCATATTCATATGGCATTACAGATAATTTCTCGGCTTTAGTAACTATATATTTTAAAAATTCTGCTTCTATTTCTATAGCTCTTTCACCTTTATAAAATCTGTCAATAATTGCATTGCACTCAAATTCCGAAATTTCATTAAAGCCGAAGCAATCTCTTATGCCTTTATAATCATCAATAACAATTGCGACAAATTGTATTTTACCTGATGAATTTTTTCTTGAAATTATTATTGCTTGATTACCGTGTCCGTCAGGATAAGTTATGCAAAAACGGTATGGCTTTGAATCCTTTAGTATATTTTTGTAATAAGTAATGGTGTTAACTTCTCTGATTCCTGAAATTTTTAAAACAGAAATATTTCTATTAACTGCAGGAATTAAATTTTTGTCAATAAATTCAAGGGATTCGGTTAATGCATTCAAAGCAAGTTGAGATTTTGATTCTCCCAGAATTTCAAGAGCTTTTAGACCTGTTTGATTATTGTGCATTGAAAAAAATACAGGAATCAGCATATTAGCCAATTCATCATTTTGATAATCATTTGCAAGAGATTCCAAAAGAATAATTTGGTCTTTTTCAGAAATTGAATGCAAAAAATCTAAAAAATCTATTTGGACTTCCGGATTTAAAATTGCATTGTCTAAAATTCGCTTTGTGTCAGCTTCTATGATTTCATCAGGATTGCTAAAGTATTGTCCGCATTCTTCATATGTCCAGTTGGAATCAATTTCTCTCAAAAAATCAACTGCAAAAATCTTTGCCTGATTAGATGAAAGAGTGTTTTTTATAATTTCCCATAATTTTTCTGTAAGTTCATCTTTGGAACAATACCTCGTCAAAAGATATTTTAAAAGATATGTGTTAGAATTATTAACTTCTCTGAATAAAAGTTTCACAATAATGCTTTTATCATTTTGAGAATCTAAGGACTTAAACATGTCCTGTCTGTTTTCAAAATCTTTTACGTCTCTTAATTCTGTAAAAATTTTGTTTATTTCTGTTTTAATTTCAAACGGGTTAAGTTCAAAATTCATTATCTTGCTTTCCCCCAAAATGCATCTAATATTTGTTGAGCTTCGGCAGTTGGCATTCTGTCATTTAATATTAGATATTGGACGGCAATCATTGCGCATTCTGAACATATATTTACTCCCGGGCCCTTTACCATCTTTATTACTTGAGTATTAGGTCTGTGGCAAAAACTGCAATAAACCAAATCATTGTTGGAAACTTCTTCTTTTTTTGCAGCTTCTTTATTTCTTTTTTCTCCTAATTTAACAACTTTGTCTTTTGACATATTCAACCTCTCTATGTAACTTTTTTTACAGAATTTGCAAATTATCTATGTTTTATTTTATAATTAAAAAAACAATTATCTTATGAGGTTGATTATATCATGAAAAAAACTTTTTTATTGGCAACTATTTTATTAATTTCGGTAATTTCTACTGCGTGTATTAATAATTTTGCAGTTCAGGAATTAAATAATAAAGCAAAAGATTTTATGGATAAAGGCGATTATGTATCTGCTATAGAACGACTTAAATCAAGTGTTGATTTGGATGATACAGTATTTGAAACACAGTACAATCTCGCTGTAGCATATACAAAAGCTGAGGATTATGTAAATGCTGTTAAAACTTATAATGCTGTTATAAATATAAATCCTGATTTTGCTGATTCATATTATTCGCTTGCCGTTTGTCAAGAAAATTTGTTAAAAGATATTGTATCAAAGGAATTGGTTGTTAATGAGGATGGCTCGATTTCAAAAAATGAATTGGAAGATGTAGCGCAAGTTGAGCCTTTGTCAAAAGTAACGCTCGATAAAATGAATGAGCTTGTTAATGATTCTAAATTAAATTATCAAATATATCTTGATAAATCGGGTGATTCAAATTTTGATTTTAATAGTAAATCGGAAGAATTAGATTCTATATTGGTCAAGTATGCTAAGTAATTTTCATTCTCCGGGTGATATTGCATTTTATTTGTTTTCCATGCCTGTTTATTTTTATGGAATTATTTTGGCATTTGCTGTATTAGTTGGCTTTTTTGTTATTTATTATTTATTTAACAAATTTTATAATGATAGTAATTATATTAGAATTCTAGAAAATTTCCCTTACATCGTTTTGGCAGGCATTTTAGGTGCAAGATTATATTATTGCATAATAAATTATCAGTACTATTTAAACCATCCGCTAGAAATTTTTTATATAAGGCAAGGCGGACTTTCTATACATGGTATGATTATTGTTGGAATTGCTGTGTTGTATTATTTAGCGAAAAAATACAAAATTAATTTTTTTAATTTAACGGATGTATTTTTGTGTGCTTGTGCTATTTCTCAAAGTATAGGACGATGGGGAAACTTCTTTAATTCTGAGGCTTTTGGATATCCCACAAATTTGCCTTGGAAACTTTTTATTCCGGTTTCTCACAGACCGATGCAATATATAAATTTCGAATTTTTTCATCCAACTTTTTTGTATGAAAGTGTACTTGATTTTTTAATGTTCATAGTTTTATTTAATATGGTTAGAAAACAAAAAAAATCAGGAATAGTTACTTCGTATTATTTGATTCTATATGCGGTAGTTAGAATATTTGTAGAATACTTTAGAATTGACAGTGTTATGTACATCAAAAGCATGCCGATAGCACAATTTGTATCGGTTATAATGCTATTTATTGGAGTATTATTGTTGTATATTCGAAAAAAATCACCAGTTCTCTGAACCGTATTTTTGGTATAAATTTATATTTCTTTTTATTTTTTGTTCCACAAGTTCGATTTTTTTTAATGTATCTTCATCGTGTGTACGAATTTTTAGCAGCTTGAGTTCAATTAATTCCTCTTTCTCAAGCCTTATTTTATGTTTTATTTCTTCTCTTTTCCAAAATAGCCATCCTTCAAACCCACATCCGGGAGGAACAATTGCCCATGGTGTTGATGGAAAATGTAAACATAGTGTTGGCCTTGATTTGTATTTTGAACACAAATTGTCCGGTTGTATGTATTTGCAATGATAAAATGTTGTATTTTCCTTATTAAAATTGTTATCAATATTTAACAGTCCTATAATGTTATCTACTGTTTCTGAATCAAATTTTTTTGCTTCTTCAATTGAATTATAAGGCTCAAATATTTCAAGAAAATCTTGAGCGCTTTTGTCTTTATCAGACATTTCTTTTATATGTTCAAAAGGTATCGAACTTGTTGCCATTCTGCAACATTTTCCGCACATTTTACATAATCTTTGAGGACGCTTTTCTAAATAAATTTCTTCATAACTGACCATTCTTTTATTATATTATTATTGAATAAATTTTTTAAAATCTGTAATATTTCTTAAAAATAAAGCAATTATTTTAATATAAAATACTTTATAAATATAAGTAGTATAGGGTAGTTTATATGCAAAATTCGGTAGGTCAACAAAATATTCCTCAATTTCAGCAGCAATGTCAGCCACAGTGCCAACCAAGCATTTGTCAGCAGGTAAATTGTAATGATTTGTCAGGACAAACTCAAGTGGCTCAGACAAATCAAACTGCTCAGTATCAGACTTATCCGACATATCCTCAATATAATCAACAACAAGGACAGAATGTATCTGTTCCTAATTATTCAGGTGTAAATATACAAATATTTAATCCTTCTGTGACTCCACCCGGAGCAACTCCTCCTGTTTATAATGTAAATGCACCGAATTATGCACCTAACGGATGTTATCCTGCGGGATATTATACAAATAATTGGGGGCAGCAACCTAATGGTTTAGTAGGTAATGCTCAAAATAACGGAAATGAGTCAAAATCAACCGATAAAAAAACTGAAAAACGTGAGATTGTTCAGTTAACGGATGAATATATAATGAATCTTGAAAATTATTTAAACAGTCAAGATAAAGAAGTTAGAATGATGGGTGCTAAAGAAGTTTTTGCAAGATTAGATGAAGATCATTCCAGAAAAGACGATAAGGCATTGAATGCCTTAATAAATAAAATGCTTCAGGATCCGTATACTCCAGTAAGAGTGTTAGCTATGAGCGCTTTAAACTCCAGAATTGTAACTGGTGATGATTTCACTGTTGGAGTATTGCAGCAAATGCAAAATTCTCCTTCCGGATACGGGCAGGATGCACTTTCTGCAAGTGAGATATTATTAAAAATGTCAGGTCAAACAGTGAAAAAGGAATTTGAAGTTCAAGAAACAAAGAAAACTGAGTCTAAGAAAGAATCGGAAAATAAAGGTTAATTATGAGCATAAGCAAAGTATTTACATCATTTAAAAATAATCTTCCAAAATACCTTACAAGAGGTGCAGGTATTACTGCGTTGGGTATAATAGCTTATGATGCTCATATTTTAGGTAAATTGCAAGCGGATGTCTATTCAAAATCAAAAGATGCGGATGCTTGTATGAAAACATACAGTAATACACAATATTTATCCAGTCCGAGTACAACTACTGCCGATATGAAGAAATTGGTTCATGGTTACGAAGAAAAAGGAAATTGGCGTCATTTCTTTAATTCAGCAATAGGTTATTTTAAAGGCGTAGGACAAATGCTTGTTAGTGACGTTATTCCATTTGGCTTAGGACTTGGTGCTTGTTTCGGTAAAGGCTGGTGGGGAAAAGGTTCTGCAATTGGTTTAGGAATTTATGCAGGCTTAAAATTCTTTAAAGATGTGCTAGGTTTTGGCCATTATAATGATTTGAACAAAAAATACTAAGCATCTTTACATTCTTGTGTAAAATATCTTAATGAGTTATAATTCTGTTTTAGAAGGAGAGAAGTTTATGTTCAAAAAATTTGCATCTAATGTATTTGCGGTAATAATGTTCGCAATGCTTAGTTTGCCCGCTTTTTCAAGTGAGGCTGATTTAGTTGTTCCCGGTATTAAAGATGTAAATCCTGATTTCTTTAATTATTTATTAATTGGTATCGGTATTTCTGTATTGGGATTAATTTTTGGATTTATTGAATTTTACAGAATTAAGAAGTTAAGTGTTCATTCGGCTATGGCTGAAGTTGGTAATACTATTTTTGAAACCTGTAAAACATATTTAATCCAGCAGGGAAAATTTTTATTTGTACTGGAAGTATTAATTGGTTTGTGTATTGCCTTTTATTTTGGTTATTTACAACATATGCCTGCAAGTAATGTGATTATTATTCTTTGTTGGTCTGTTATTGGTATTTTGGGTTCCTATGCTGTTGCATGGTTTGGTATAAGAATGAATACGCTGGCAAATGCCAGAACTGCTTTTGCAGCCCTTAAAGGTAATCCTTTGAATATTTTAAATATACCTTTAAAAGCAGGTATGTCTATTGGTGTGTGTCTTGTATCTGTAGAATTAATACTAATGTTGACTATACTTTTGTTTGTTCCGGGTGAAATTGCAGGGGCTTGTTTTATAGGATTTGCTATTGGCGAATCCCTTGGAGCATCAGCATTACGCGTTGCAGGAGGTATTTTTACAAAAATTGCTGATATTGGCTCTGATTTAATGAAAATACAGTTCGGGATAAAAGAAGACGATCCGAGAAATCCCGGTGTAATTGCTGATTGTACAGGTGATAATGCCGGTGATTCTGTTGGACCTACCGCAGATGGATTTGAAACTTATGGTGTTACGGGTGTAGCTCTTGTTTCATTTATACTATTGGCTGTTGCCGGTCAAGAAAATCAAGTTCAATTATTAACTTGGATTTTTGTTATGAGATTTTTAATGATAGTAACATCTGTTATAGCATATTGGATTAATGGTTTGGTTGATAGAATTTATGCTAAAAATACTGATAAATTTGACTTTGAAAAACCTTTAACAAATCTTGTATGGATAACTTCAATTTTATCAATTGCAATGACATATTCTGTAAGTCATTGGTTATTGTCAGATTTAGGCGGAAATTTATGGCTGATTTTATCAACAATAATTTCTTGCGGTACTTTGGGAGCTGCATTAATCCCTGAATTTACGAAAATATTTACTTCTCCAAAAGCTAAACATACAGAAGAAGTTGTTACTGCTTCAAAAGAAGGCGGTGCGTCTTTAACTATATTATCAGGTATTGTTTCAGGTAATTTCAGTGCTTTTTGGATTGGAATGGTTATTGTTCTTTTGATGGGACTTGCTTATTATGCTTCGACTATGATTCCTGAAGGAGTTATGATATACAGTTCTGTATTTGCATTTGGACTTGTTGCATTTGGTTTTTTGGGAATGGGCCCTGTTACAATTGCGGTTGATTCGTATGGACCTGTAACTGATAATGCTCAATCAGTTTATGAATTATCATTAATTGAGGATATTCCTGATGTTAGCGGTAGCATTGAAAATGAATTTGGTTTTAAACCTGATTTTGATAATGCAAAAAAATATTTGGAAGAAAATGACGGAGCCGGTAATACGTTTAAAGCTACTTCAAAGCCCGTATTAATCGGTACTGCTGTTGTTGGTGCTACAACTATGATTTTCTCTTTAATTCTTGTTATAAAATCAACATTAGGAATTGATCCCGAAATGATTCTGAATGTTTTAAATCCTTATACTTTATTAGGATTTTTATCAGGCGGTGCTGTTATTTATTGGTTCTCAGGTGCTTCTATGCAAGCTGTAACTACGGGTGCGTACTCTGCAACCGAGTATATCAAAGATAATATTAAACTTGATGATGCTAATTCAAAAAGTGCAAATGTTTCTAATTCAAAAGAAGTTGTAAAAATTTGTACACAATATGCCCAAAAAGGTATGGTTAATATATTTTCAGCATTATTTGCATTTGCTGTTGCATTTGCTTGCCTTTCAGCGCCAAATTTTTCGACTAATGCGCCTGTAGCATTTTTTGTCAGTTATCTTATTGCTATTGCTGTATTCGGTTTGTTCCAAGCAGTATTTATGGCTAATGCCGGAGGATGTTGGGATAATGCTAAAAAAATTGTAGAAGTTGATTTATCAGAAAAGGGAACTCCTCTTCATGAAGCAACCGTTGTTGGTGATACTGTCGGAGATCCTTTTAAAGATACTTCTTCTGTTGCAATGAATCCGATAATTAAATTTACAACGCTGTTTGGACTTTTAGCTATGGAAATTGCTATTTCTGAAAACTTTAGAAATATCGCACCTATTGTAGGATGGGTATTTTTATTATTAGCGTTGATATTTGTCATAAGGTCATTTTATTCAATGCGGATTCCGACTAAAAAATAGTTGATAAGATAAGAATAAGCCCTGAAGAAATTTTCTTCAGGGTTTGCTTTTAATTGAAGGAGACCCGGGGGGGGTCCTATATTAAAAGGCATTAAACTTTTCTTTTACGAGCAGCCTCAGATTTACGTTTTCTTTTCACACTCGGCTTCTCATATCTTTCACGTTTTTTTACTTCCGAAAGGATACCGGCTTTTTGAATTTTTTTCTTGAAACGACGTAATGCGCTTTCAATAGACTCATTTTCACCTACTTTAACTTCTGCCATCTGTTTTTCACCACCTTTCGGACTTAAGAATTATAATATTATGTTATCATAAATTTTTTTTATTGCAAGTGTTTTTAAGCTGTAAGTGTAAATATTTGATAAATTTCTTCATCTGAAAGCTCTGTAATTATCTTTTCACCTTCGTATACGGCCATATCTGCAAGTTCTTTTTTAGATTTTAGCATTTCATCAATCTTTTCTTCGAATGTACCAAGAGTAATCATTCTATGAACCATTACATTTTTATCTTGCCCAATACGATATGTTCTATCAGTTGCTTGATCCTCTACTGCGGGATTCCACCATAAATCGTAATGAATTACGTTGGTTGCACTTGTTAAATTCAAACCTGTTCCACCAGCTTTTAATGATAAAACCATAACTTTTG
>Ga0247610_10008771_pt1 | contig 10254 bp, 9 predicted proteins | sample 174DNAGHGhighgp2_FD_193483 | JGI IMG/M metagenome (GOLD analysis project Ga0247610, IMG submission 193483) | Sheep rumen microbial communities from Palmerston North, Manawatu-Wanganui, New Zealand - 1742 DNA GHGhigh gp2 | ecosystem: Host-associated > Mammals > Digestive system > Stomach > Rumen ... | reverse complement strand
TACAGCAGCATTCCAACACCTAGGATAATCCCAAGTGTTACCAAAGCTTTTCTATGACTCTCAGATATCGTATTGGAAGTTCCCTTCCTACGGGGGAGGGCTAGGGAGAGGCCAAAGAATATAATCGTTGCTGCCAACAGCAGCACAGCCATTCTCCAGTCCGCATACCCATAGAAAACATAACTTGCAGCCAATAGCCACAAGTTCTGTATCTTACTGCTTCCCCGCATCAGCGTAAAATAAGGTAGCAGGAAAAAAGCAAAAAATATCCAAAATATAATAGAGTTTACTAACATTTTCTTTTAGTTTTTAGGTTATAGGTTATGGGTTATAGTTTGTTTTTGAAAGATGTTTTTAAACCGGAAAGCATCTTTGCTATTTCATCGAATTGAGGTCTTAGATTTTCCACTTCATTCACATTGATGTATCCTAAGTCTTGAGCATTTTGCAGTTGGCTAAAGGTTTCCATAAGAGAACCAAAAGCTATTTCGAGGAAATGGATTTTCTCCTTATAACTATCTCTTCCTGATCCTTCTGCTATGTTTGAAGTTACGGAAACTACCGAACGTCTGATTTGATCCCCAAGTTCATATCGTTCTTCTTTTGGAAATCTTTGCTGTAATTGATACACATCCTTCACCAATTCTCTCGCCTTCTGATACACATCCAGTTTCTCAAAACTAAACATAACTATAACCAAATAACTATAACCTTTAACCTGTGAACTATAACCTAAAGCCTTTAACCTTTAACCTAACAACTTTAACCTAAAGCCTTTAACCTATGAACTAACTCCTCCCACTGATCAACAATAGTTTCAGTTTTGAACTGAGTCGCCAATTTTTGTCCTTCTTTACCTATTTTCTCTCTTAATTCCCGATTGCTAAGTAGTTTTTCAAGGGCTTTGGCAAGACCTTCAGTATCGCCAATATCCACGAGCAAACCATTCTCTCCGTCACGAATCAGCTCATCTGTACCTGAAACTTTGGTGGAAATAACCGGGGTCCCTACGCATAAAGCCTCTATCATGGCATTACTCATTCCCTCATAGTCACTCGATAGGCAGAACACCTTCGATTTAGCTACCTCTTCAATCACGGTCTCGCATCTCCCAGGCAAGGAAATGCGACTTGAAACCTGAGACTTGAGATTTGAAACGAGAGATTCCAACGAATCTCTCTCCGGCCCCTCACCATAAATTATAAGTTTCCAATCAGGATATCGTTCGCTTATTTGGGCAAAAGCCTCAATCATCATCTTCTGGTTCTTTTGAGGATACAGTCTTCCCACACTGATAATGCGGTTTAACCTCTCTTTTTTAACCCTTAATTTATTGTTTTCGTTATAGTCATCGTTATCGTACAAAGTTTCAAACACCCTCTCATTCACGGGGTTATAAATAATGTGTGTCTTCTTTTGGATTCGTTGATTATAGTATTGCTTAATTTGTTGAGTCTGTACTACATGTGCTGTAGCTGTAGGCAAAAGCAACCATCGTAGCACTTTTCTTGGCCAACTGATTAAAGCAGGGTCTAATCTTTCTGAAGATATCACAGGTGTTTTTGTACCAAGTAGAGCCAACAACACAAACTCATACACCGCTTCCATAAAAGCGATGACCACATCCGGTTGTTCCTTTTTAATATGCCTGCGGAACCACCATAATTCTCCAAACAATCCCCCTTTGCTTACTTTGTCAGCATGGATAAACTTCACTTTGGGGTCCAATGTATAATAATCAGGTGAGATACTTGTCAGCGCAATCATCTCCACCTCATCTCCCCGCTCAGCAAAGTTATTTGCTAACAAAGAGATTACCCGTTCTGCTCCTCCTGAAGTCAGTGTAGAAGTGACAAAGGATATTTTCATCCTATATATAATTTTGACAAAAAGCCCCTCGCAGAGGAGGGGTTAAATGAAGCTATTTTATATATGCATCATACTTTGGAATTTTCTTGTATTCCTCTGAATGAACAAACTTCAAGCCATCACTCAAAGCCTTGAAATAATCGGGGATATAATTGAGTTTCCGATAAACCACAGTCTCTATAAGCATAAAGAAGAAACCCAGGATAAAACGAAGGACGTATGCCATCAAATTTCGGAATTTGTTCCATCCGGATATATGTTTCAAGTCATAGAAAACACGATACCATTCTACGAAAAGAACTTTTTTCTGCAGATACATCTTTTTTGTAGGATCAGGTCTTCCACCGGCTCTGGCATCCAAGTGTTCCACTCCGGAGTTAAAGTAACTCAGCACCTTATAACCCATGATGTGCAATTTATAGAAGAAGATCCGGTCATCGAAACTGTTTCCTTTAAGGGTGTCTAACCAGCGTTCATCCTCAAAGTGGATGGCATGATAAGCGGGCATTTTGATGAGGAAGCATGGGAAAGGAGCACTTTGAGTAGGAAGGATATCTCTGTTGGGATGGTTATTATACGAATAGCCCCCGCTTCTGCGCATCTTGATATTCCAGTTCTGGTCAAAATGAGGCAGTGAATAACTATGCATAAACATGGCAACCTTCCTTAAAGGGCTGCTTTTATAATTTCCGAACACATCGGTGGCAATACAATCGCCGTTGTTTTCAAGAAGTCCTTTGAACATTCGTTCCACAGCATCTGGTGCCAGCTCCATATCATCATCAAGGAAAAGAGCATATTCCGTGTCAATCTCTTTCCAGTCGAGAGATCGCTGCATCACGATACCTTTTTTGCAGACTATGTATTCCTCTATGCCAATAGTCTCTTTGGGCAGCGGATAGTTTTCTGCGATATAGACCAGGATTTTCTTGGGTTTCCAAGTCTGGACCAACAAAGAGTCGAGCTCTTTTTGATATTTCTCTCCGGCAGTACCCAAAGTTCTGATGGATACACAATACTCAATTGGTTGCATATTAGGTCTTTTTATGTGTTATATTCAAAATAGTGTTAGCAAAAGAGGGTAAGGCATTAATACGACTCTTTTTAGTTTGTTTCCGATAATCATTCAGTATTTTAATGAAATGATATATGAAAATAGTAGTATATTATTATGATCTACCTCCCATATAAAGATAGAAGATATAAGTAAGAGCAATTCCTGTAATGAAGAATGCAAACATTCTGTTTTTTTTGTTGAACAAATATATAAGAGAAGGGATGATAGCAAACTCCAATGTTGCATACATGGATGATGATCGCGCTGACAACACTTTATAGGTACAGAAACATATCAAAATCATTGTTGAATATAAGTAGGCATTCCTGAGAATATAATAATACTTATTTAGAGGTGCTAGTCGCTTTTCAAGGAAAGTATATGCTAAAAGAATAAAACATTGGAAATAGATCATAGGATTTCTCAGCCCCAATCCTTCCAATTGTATCTTTTCGCCACCAGCATCTGTATATCTTAATCCAACATTCAAGTCAGAAGCATTATCTTCCACCAAGGAATGAACAAATCCTTGACCCAAGATACCAATAGCAAAAGAAATTACTAAAGCAACGATAACATGCCATTTTTTTACTTTTACCCAATTACATATAAAATATAAAGGAATTGCAATAATACAACTTCTGTGGAACAGCCAAGCAATGAATACTATTAAGAAATAACGTTTCCAGTTCTTTTCAAAGATGTATTTGATGCTGAGCATCAGTATGGCGTAAGCCAATCCTGCTCGTATCTGTATATAATGACGCCCAATCAAAAAACGTGCAATATAGGCACAAAGACCAACAAGCGGAAATATTGAATATTGTCTAAAGTCTTTATATAGAAAAAAGAAAGAGATTGCAGAAACAACCAAAAAGAAAACAATATAATTGTCTGTAATTGTCCTAATTAAAACTTGCAAAAAGTAAAATCCCTTTTCACTATAGCCATAAGGAATATCAGAAAACGAAAAATCTAATAGAGATGGTGTATGATATTGAAAACTCCAAATATAAACACCAGTATCTGGCCAACTAGAATCCCTAAATCCTGCTAAAAAGGCTAAAACAATACAAGCCAAAACAAGCACGGCATTTCTATTCTTGTTGCCTCTTGTTTCTAAATAGACGGCAAACATATAGAATATAAAGAATACAATAGCAACGAACATATTCTGTTATTTTATTATTTATGTGTAAAGCAAAGAGTGTAAAGATTAATGTGTAAGAAATCCTTAACCTATCAACTATAACCACTAACCAAGCAGCAAAGCTGCTTAACATAATTCTCCCATGTATATGATTTCACTTTTTCGTGTGCAAAGTTACACATTTCTGCGTAATTATCCGAATTTATGACGGATTTAATGTCATTTGAAAGACTTTCAGCAGTAAAGTCTTGATTATAAACGCCGAAATCAATCTTTTCTCCGAAGCATTTCACAAAGTCTTGATAGGGTGACACGATAACTGGTGTATAGTAATACATGGCCTCTACAGTAGAAGAAAAAGCCCCCCATTTAGGATTGGCATTCACCAGCACTTTTGCCCCTAACAGCAAATCATAATAAATCTTTCTATCCCGTTCATCACTCTTATTCAAGAATCCATAGCAAGTCACTCCTTCTGGAAGCGAATCAAAATCCGAAGCAGCACATCCCACAATATCAAGAGAAAGATCTTTATAACCCTCTTCTTGTTTCAGCAGTTTATACGCCTCAATCAATTTCTTTGCTGCTTCCAGATACGTAGTCTTCCTCCCAATAAACAAAAGCTTCTTAGATTTCGCCTTTGTCTCAATCAAATCTTCCACGATTATTTCGTTGGAAGAGTGTAAGGTGTAAGGTGTAAGGTGTAATGAATCTGAGGTAATTTGTTTGTTTTTATTGTTTCCAGTGTTATCTTTACTCATTACACATTGGTCTTTACTCTTTAGGCGCAAGCCTGACAAATCGTTTATAACATTCCCTCCCAGAAAATGTATATTCGCCTTCGGATATTTCTTTTTCATCTCCTCGCAACAAACGGGGAAGAGAGAAACAACGTATTCTGCGTTATTGATGGCCTCTTCTTCCTGATGGATAATTCGTTTTTCTAAGAAGTTCGTTTTCCTTTTCTTAAGGATATCCATCTCTGTGGTCCAGTCACTAAATAGCATAGATGGCACATTGTTCCATTTGTTATAAAATCCGTATCCCATAAATAGGCAGAGGTCTGCTAGGGGATAAGCAAGTATAGCCTTTCTTATTTTTCTTTCTGCGAGTAACTTTACGAGTCTGGTATTTTCAAAATAAGGAAATCTTAGTCTGCGAAAGGTGAGGCTGTCTAGAATTCTTCGAATTACTAGATTGTAGAATTTAGCAATTGATGGATTCATCGAATAGTCAACCCGATGAACGATAATCCCTTTGTCCTCTAAAGCATGAGAGAAACAGAAAGGTACGTTTGACCATACGTTCGCATTGTTAGAGTCGCCATAAGAAAACAAAAGAATGTCTTTCATTGTTTGCCTTTAATTAATCTTTTAAGAGTCTTAAGTTCTGTATATTTTATAAATTTTGGGCAAGTAAGAGTAAGAATAAATCTTATGAATGGGATAGGTAAAAATGTTGTAAGATTTATAGACTTTTTAAAAGTATTACGGTATTCTTTACGCCATTTCTGTTTGTTTAATATATATAATGAATATAATTCATTGTCTTTAGGAAGAAGTGAAAGACCGAGTAGTCTTGAATACATAAAGTTTTTTGATGAATTAATAAATCTGAAATCAGCTTTTGTTTTAGCGTATTGTTTTTCAAAAATATTCCAGTTTTCAATAATTCTTATCCAGCTATTTACAGACCTTAGTTTAGGGATTTGAGATTCTGCTGTTATGCTACCAGGTCTTAAAGCAGAATAGCGATAATGGGCAAATGGAATGAATCTCATTTCTTTAGTATAGAAAAAAGACCTTAACTTAAACTCATCGTCCTCATGCAGAATACCTTCTAGGAAATAAAGGTTATTATGTCTCAAAAAAGCTGTTTTATATATATTTAGCCAAACCACCCCACTAACAATTCGTGAATTAACTTGTTCGCGATTAAGCGGTTTATAATATAGGTCATTTTTCTTTTTCAAATTGAATCCCAAATGTTTTTTGCCAAAACTACAGCAGTATTCCTTTGTTCCTTTGGATATTTCGTAATGAATTCGGTCAAATGTAAGAAAATCTGCATTTGGAAACTTAATACAATAACTCAAAATTGTTTGAATACTATTGTCTGTAAGTGCGTCGTCACCATCGACAAAAAGAACGTAATCACCAGATATTATTTTTAAGCCTGCGTTTCTTGCTGCGCTTAACCCTTTGTTTATTTGATTAATGATTATTAAGTTGGGGTAATCTTCTGCGAATGACTTTATAATATTTAGTGTATTATCTTTAGAGCCATCATTAACAACAACAACCTCATAACTATCTAGAGGAGCATCTTGCTGAAAAATGCTCCTAAGGCAAATACCTATGTAATTTTCAATATTATATGCTGCTACAACTAATGATAGTTTCATTTCTTTTTCTTTATATATTTGTAGTATCCTTTTATAGGATGAAGGATAATATAACCGAGTTTATATTCACGAGAAAAGGCTATTTGTTGATAGTCAAGAGTCAATTTTGGGTCGGGAAAAACCTTGGAATACATTTCTTTATGGTTATTCCAAACAATACGCCTAAAATCTATCTTTTTATTGCTGGCTTTTCTATTCCGAGATATAGTTTTTATCCGATAGAAGAAGAGTGTTTGAGGTATTTTGTGTGCAGTTCCTTCACCGTCTTGGAACATAGACATCCAAAAGTCCCAGTCTTCAAACCCTTCTCGCATATTATCATTAAAACCTCCCGTTTTATCAAAGTCTTCCCTTCTGAACAATGCCGTTATGCATAAAATGTTCTGTCCCATCAATTTCTCGATAGAGAAAGGTGGAAGTTGATAGACATCATTACGCATACCAAAAAATTGTACATCTGTATAGACCACCTTGGTATTTCGGTCCTTGACGATTTCTTGTAGCGTCAGTTCTAGGAATTTTGGCGCAATTTTGTCATCCCCGTCCAAGGGTAAGATATATTCACCCTTGCTATGAGCAATGCCATTATTGCGTGCGGCTGAGACGCCACTGTTTTCTTGATACACATATTTAAAACGTGAGTCTTTTACACAATATGATTTGGCTACATCTTTCGTATTATCCTGGCTACCGTCATCTATGATGATACATTCCCAGTCTGTGTATGTCTGTGCAATTACGCTGTCCAAGGCTTCTGGCAGGAATGGGCCTTGGTTATAACTTGGCATAATGATGGATACCATATAGTTTCTTTATTAACGCTTCATACGAAGTTTATGAATTATATAGGCGATATTAAATGGCAGCTTCTTATACAGTTGAACGGCCTTTAAAGTTTTTACCAACCTATAATTTTCATCTGCTAATATGAATTGATTATACCTTTTGATTCGCTCTTTACGATCTTTAAAGTCGTAATTCCAGAGGTCTTTATATACCCAAGTTACGTAAGACATGAGAATATATCTGGCAAAATTCTCTACATTCTCTGAAAAATTATTATTGTGTTTTCTATAAAAAGAAAACAAGTCTTTCACATTCTCAAAAAACACATCGAATTTCTTGATAAATACAGATTGATCCATGGTTTGTCCTTGTCTTCCGAGAAGATAATGATATAATGTCATATCATAAAAAGAAACGGACTTCAAATGAGGTAGTGCAGCCAATCTGAAAATCGTATCATCATAACTAACTTTTTCTCTGAAGTGCACCTCATTTTTACGAAGTAATTCTGTACGGTAAGTACATTCATGGAGAGAAAACAAGTAAGGACCAACTTTGCTGAAGTCAAAGCTCTCCATATCATAGGTCTTGTTATATTCTATGTTGAATTGATGAATATTTGATACACCATCTTCTACGTATTCATCTATGCGTTTAGTAAAAACCACATCAGCCATTTCATCCCTTAGACGGTCAAGAAACGAAGTGAAGTCTTTGTCAAACCAGTCGTCAGAATCCAAAAAGTGAATATACGTTCCTTTCGCTTCTTTTAGTCCGACATTACAACAACTCCCATGTCCTCCGTTCTCTTTATCAATTACCCGGAATATCTGAGGATATCTTTCTTCGTAGTTATGTGCAATAAAAGATGAATCGTCATTTGCCCCATCTATGATGACAAGAACTTCTAAACAATCTGAAAATTCCTTGACGCAAAGAGAACAAAGACATTTATGGAGATATTTCTCCATATTGTATGTTGGTATGACAATTGTTAACGTTTTCATTTCGAGAATTATTTATGTTTTGTCAATAAATCAAGAACTTTATGTTTGTATTTACTCATAATAGGGTAGATAATATTCAAAATAAGGTATAATGATATATATAAAGAATTCTTTTGTTGATGTCCTATTGAAATAAGATGTTCAAATCTATTTCCTTGAAAATAATCAAGTGCTTCGGGATATTGACTCATCGTTATTTTTATCTTATTCAATTCCCAGAATTTGCAACAATTTAAAGTACGTATTCTGTTCATATTTACTATCCTATAAATATCGGGGAACAAATCCTGGTAATGTGAGCTGTTTAAAAGACTTAAGATTCTTTGCATATTGGCAATACAATCTTTTAGGTATTGCAGTCTTTTTGAAAAAGTAAAAGAATTCGTCATTGAAGTCTCAACCATTCGATAGTTGTATGAAGATATGGGGCAGAAGGTGTTTATTTGTGACTTCAGTATAGCGTTAACAGAAAAGACCATATCTTCGTAATAATTCTCCTGAGGGAATCTTATATTATTATTTTCAATTAAGTCTCTACGAAATATTTTAAGTACAACTCCTGCGTGTACACGTGTAAACATTTCGTGAAGAAGAACTTTTTTGTCATTCAGATTTGATGGTTTATTTAAACTGTTGCTTATCAGTTCGCCTTGACAATATTTTAGGCCAAACCATGTTATATCTGCATTATCATTTGTTGCACTGTAATAAATCTTCTCCAGATGTTCATTATCTATCCAGTCGTCGCTGTCGACAAAAGCAATATATTGTCCGTTTACGTATTCCAATCCTTTGTTGCGTGCGGCACTTGCTCCACTGTTTTCTATATGAATAGTTTTGATATTTTTATTAAGGGAAGAGTACTCATCACAAATTTTCCCACTTCTATCCGTACTTCCGTCATCAATTAGAATTAATTCCCAATTATGAAAAGTTTGGGCAATAATGGAATCTATACACTTATTTAGATATTTCTCAACGTTATAGACAGGGACAATTATAGATATTATTGGTTCTTTCATAATTACGGAATGAGTTTAAAGATTAGGCAATTACTCATTTAAAAGTTTGCGGTTTTTAACAGAAGTATCTACTGTTAATTTTTTAGCTATAAGAACCTTGGCCTAATATAGAGTCTATAATATTCTCAGAAGATGTTTTTTGGTGAGGAGGCAACAGGTTTTCCCTGAAAAATAAATCCCTTTGTTCTTTCAAGGGATCATGGCCTTTAATTACATTAATAATAAAATCTTCTATGTCCTTTTTATTTCTACCCATATAATGAAGATTAAACGCCTTTTGAGCAAACGAATTCATTCCTTCAATGTGTTTTACTGGGTCGTTGGTAAGATAAAGGGCAGGTTTATGTGTATAGTGATATTCTATCTGAAAAGAAGAGCAATCATGTATCATGGCATCGGAATTCATGAATAGTTCGATATAGTCTCCTTCTACCAGCTGTGTGTTTTCAAATGATTTCCATTTATTATAGTAATCTTCAATTTCTTTTTCCGTCCAAATCTTTTTTAGCTTTCTTCGTAAAGCGGGATGTGGTTTAAATGCCATTACAATTTTATCTTGATATTTTTTGGCTATCTCGAACATAAAAAGGTAATAGTCTAAAAAAGTAGAATATACTATGAAAAGGTTGTCGTTTCCCGGAATAGTATGATGGGGAGCCCATATAATCTTCTTTCTTCTTTTTGGGTCTTCTTTCCATGGAGTCTTATCACAATTGTGGAAATTTAAATACAAGTCACTTATGGGTAGTCCTGTGACCACAATATTATCAGTCATGTTTTTAGGATCCTTTTTTAGATCATTAAGCGCACTCTCATTTTCATAATATACTTGCCATGCATTATTGATTAAAGGAATCATATTTGCTTCTGCTTTATATATACTGTGAAAAGCATAGTTTACATAACAAAATAGAGCCTTTAAATTAAACACATAAGATTGGTTTTGATAATAATACCCA
>Ga0247610_10008767_pt1 | contig 10257 bp, 6 predicted proteins | sample 174DNAGHGhighgp2_FD_193483 | JGI IMG/M metagenome (GOLD analysis project Ga0247610, IMG submission 193483) | Sheep rumen microbial communities from Palmerston North, Manawatu-Wanganui, New Zealand - 1742 DNA GHGhigh gp2 | ecosystem: Host-associated > Mammals > Digestive system > Stomach > Rumen ... | reverse complement strand
TAAAGAAACCATAATTAATTAAATAATATAAACTAAATGAACAAACAAGACTTCCTTAAATATCTTTATAATAATAATCATAATAATGTCTTTGAGCATGCTTTAAACATATGCAATACCTGGGGATTAGGTTATGCTATCTCCAGTGTAGGAGAGAATATACCTATAATACCACCTAAACCAGAATACAAAAATATATATGATGTCATTATAAATGGAAATGATTATGAAGATATAAGTATTAATTGTATGAAACAAGAAAGTTTATTACAAAGTGTTGATCTTGGAATACCAGTAACTGCAAATCAAACATTTATAACAGAAGGAGGATGGATGTTAATGCCTTATCAAAAATATGGAGTTATGAAATTCAAAATAGACCTATCTAAAGTAACAACTGAACAAACATTTATAAGATCATTAACTGAAAGCTGGCAACCTAACTTAATGCTACCAATAGAAGCATATACAATAGATCATCAAGGAACAACATTAAATGCACCTAAGCAACAAATACCTTTACCTAATAATGAATTATATAACTTTCCAATTGGATTCTTAAATGGGGATTATATAGAAGGAATAACACTTCCAGCATTCAATTACTATGCAGAAATGGGGCCAACAAGTGATCAAAGTACATACTTAAATCCAACTCCATTATTCAACAATGAAGAACATACATACTTTGATATATACTCAGAGCCATCAGATGGAGTATACGTACCTACATATTACCTATATGTCTTTGATAGCAATACAAACAAAATATACACAGCTTTTAACCTAGATGGAAGACTATATAAAGGCATAACAAAAACAGCTAAGCAAAGCATTAACTTTAAAGAACTTGCGGTATGCCTAAGCTTAAGCTCACCTGAATCTGGATACATAGATGCTGACATCTACTACAGCTTAACCTTCAATGACTCATGGACTCCGGATGAAATAGAATGGTTTAAATCTATAACAATTTAAAACTATATAAACTCTTAAATTTAATTTATTTCAATTAAAAACACGGAATTGAAAACTTTTACACATATTGATGCAAGAACAATTGATGAAATTGCACTTGAAAACCAACAACTTAAAGAAAAACTCAAATATAATGCTAAATGCCTCAATGTCAAAAAAAATGAACTAAAATTACACAAGCAATCTGAAAAATTCAAAGAAAAAATACTCAAACCTAGGGTTAATTTCGCCTTTAGAATCAACATTGATCCACCTGTCACCTTAGATCAACAAAGAGAACTAAGAGAAATACTAGAAAAAGAAATAACAAATCAAAACATGAAACTTATCTCACTAATCATGTTAAACAACTTCATATATCTCAAAGTGAATCATCCTATTGTGCTACATGAAAGATATGACTTATGTACAGGTAATGTCGCTGAACAAATAGATCCTAAAGATTTCATGAAAATGCAAATTTGACTAAGTCCTTAAAAAATTCTATAAATAAAAAAATAGAAATTAATTAATTAATTAAACTTCTAGAACAAAATAAATAATTAAATTTTATTTGGGGATTGGGATGAAAAATAATTAAAAAAATAATTAATGGAACCCAACATTTACTATAGAAAAAATAATTATTTTTTCATATGAAAAATAATTAATGGAACCCAAGCAATTTACTATAGTAAAAAAATAATTAAAAAAAATAATTAAAAAAAATAATTAATGGAACCCAAAAAAATAATTAATGGAGCCTACCGATGACATACCGATCTTATAGTAAAAAAAATAATTAATCGAAATTTCCATTCAAAAAATAATTAATGGAACCTGGAGCCTATTATTTTAGAAAGAATAGTCAAAAAAAAAAATAATTAAAAAAATAATTAATGGAACCCAACCTTTTACTATAGAAAAAAAATAATTAATTTTATAATAATATTTTGGATACAAAAGATATTATTATAATTTAATAATATTATTAATGCATAACTATAAAAAAATAAAAAATATTATAAAATAAAAATATTCTAGAACATTAACTTTTTTAAACATTCTAGAACAAATTAATTAATTAATTAAATATTCTAGAACATTTTAAAAAAATAGAAATTAAATCACAAATTTAATCCATATCTTAAACAAATTAACCAATCAAATTACAGCTTTTTTCAAACCAATTTTAACAAACTAATTTTCAAACTCAAAAATTTACTGAAATCTGATTGGATAATTAAAAAAAATGTATTTCTAAAACTTAAAAAATCAATACAAATTTAATCCATATCTCAAAACAAAAAATGATAAATAATCCGTGAAAAATTAAAATTAATTTATATAAAACTATGAACTCTACTATGCAAAAAAATTCTACTAACAAAAAAATTGAAATCCTTAATGATGAAGAATTAAAACAATATGCAGAAGCTTTTGATACCTTAAGATGGGTTGACATACCCATAGAAGATGATGATGAAGAACAACCAGCTGAAGAGCCAATAGAAGAAGAAGAAATTGATGAAACAAAAGATCGTAATGCTGGCAAATTTATTGAAGATGAGGCAAATGATGGAAAATCAGATGAAGAAGAAGAAGAAGACGGAGACTATGAGGAAGATGAAGGTGAAGATGACGAAAAATCAAAAGAAGAAGAATTAGCAGAGCATAGAGCCTTAAAACTCGAAAAACCACTTAAAGAATTAAAACTAAAAAAAGCTAAACCAGGAGAAGAATTACTTATAGATGATGAAAATTACGAAGAAGATGGATTTGTGGTATTTGATACCGAAGAAGAAAAACCAAGAAAAACCAAAAAAGGAATTAAAGGAGAAGCCGAGGATCTACTTGATGAGCCTCTATTACAAAGAAAAAGAAAATTAATTAAAAAATCTGAAAAAATTATTGAAGATGATGATGAAGAACAACCAAAGAAAGAAGAAAAACCAAAAAAAATAATTCCAGACTTAAAAGAATTCATCAAAAAAGCACAAGAATCAGCAATACCAAATAAATTTGAAGAATTAAAGCCAGAAGACAACTTAATAGAAAATTATAAAAAAATAAAAGAATCTCAAGAAATAGAAAAAACAATTAAATGTGCTATATATGGAGATAAAATAACAAAAGAAGAACAACCAAAAGAAGAACCAAATGAAGAATTAGATCAATTTAAAGAATTAGATAATGAAAATAAAGATAAAGAAATACAATTCAATAATAAATTAGAAATATTCAAAGCATTATTTGACCCTAAAATGACTACAAACAACTTCAAAAATGAATACGGGGAGGAAGGGGAGGCAGCAGATAATATAATAATTGAAACAATAGAAAATATGATGAAGATAAGAACTAAAGAAGAAGTAAATGGAAAAATAATAGAGCATCAACTAAAAAAAATACAAAAAATTCTAAAAGGAGATAATGATGATAACATAATAACAATTAAAAAATATATTTGTAAATATTTCAATATAGAAGAAAATAAAATAATAGACTTAAACGACGAAAAACTAGTAGAATATAAATTAAAAGATGGAACTACAGAAATAATGCCACAAAGAAAGGCAGAATTAAAAGAAGAAAAACAAAATATAAAAGAAGAAGAAGAAAAGAACCAAAAAAATGAAGAAGCCAAAAAAAAATATTATGAAAAACAAGCTGAAGAATGGAAAAATCTAAGAGGAACAGTAACCGTATGTGACCAAAAAGATGAAGAACAAAAAGAATTCGAAAATGAACTAAAAGACTTCAAACTACTAAAAAAAGGAGATAAATTAAATACAAAATCATTCGGACTAGTTATAATGATGGAAAAAAATAAATATAATGAAGAAAATATAGAAGAAAATCTAAATATACATATAAAGCATTGTAAACACATAATCACATACGGATTAATAAAAGCTATAGAAAAACAATTCGGAGATAACAAAACAATATTAGAATTTATAATAAACCACGAGCACGGAAGTAAAAATAAAAAATGTCATATGCAATGCTTTATCAAATTTGCTCAAAAAATACAAATAAAATTAAGACCAGGAGCATTTACAATAGACGGGGAAAAATACTTATTTATAGCTCAAAAATCAGACACTGAAGCAAAAATGAGGCAATACTGCAAAAAAACAAGAGATAGAGTCTGGGAATGGGAGCAATATACAGAAATCGATTTCGGGGAAAAAGGAACAAATATAAAAGAATGGTTAACAAATGAAAAAAATAGCGAAACTCTAACAACAAAAGAAGAACCAATAGAAAAAATAAAAAAAGCAATGGGTCAAAAATCAAGATTAATAGAAATATTCAACTTGCCTCAATTAGATAAAGAAGACTTAATACAAATCGCAAAAGATAAAGACACGCCATGTCAAGAAAGACTAGAAATAATCAAAAATATAGATAAAATAATAGAATTTCATAAAAAAAATATAGAAGAAACTGAAGAATTAAAATGGGAATGGAAATGGCCAAAATATATAGATGAATTTATGGATAAAATGAACAACTTACCACCAGAAGAAATAATGAAAAGAAATCAAAACCCAGAAAATCCACAATATGCAATGGAAATAGAAAAATTTAAAATATTCAAAATAATTAAAAAATGGTTCTTCACATACTGTATGCAAAAACAAGAAGACGGAACATATAAACCAAACGATCCTGATAATCATTCAATAGGAACAAGAAAAAAAGCATTATTAATCCACGGTCCTAGAGAAATAGGGAAAACAATATTATGTCAAAGCTTTTTAATTGATAAAAACGAAGATCCTATAAAATCTCCTCTAATAGTATATTGTAAAGGGGCAATTAACTCAAATGATTTTATAAATAAAAGGGAAACTGCACAATTAATAATGCTAGATGACATCAATTGGGTACAAAATCAAAAACAAATGTTAAAACAGATAATAGCTGGGCAATCAACAACATTAAGATCATTAAACAGTGATAAAGAAATATGGGATAAAAATCTTCCGTGCATAATACTAACAAATGAAATAAAAACATTTGATTTCCTAAACTCAGCAAGTGAATTTGGAAGCCAAGTATATGCAATCTCAATTGATGAAAAATTAGATCCAAAATACACAACATATCTAGGGCCAGAAGGAACAAGACCAAATAGGGATGAACCTCCAAAATACATATCAGCTGGATCAAGAGCTCAAATAGATAAATTAAGAAAAGATAAAGAAACCAAAAAAGAAATGAAAGCAATGTTTAAAGTCTTCTGCTAAGAAAATCTTTATAGATAATACTAACAGATCTATAAAGTATAATTAAATAACTTTAATTTAATATATTATTATTTAAATTTAACTTATTATAAAAAACTATAAAAATAAAAGCATCCATTTTTTATTAATAATTAACTTTAAAAAATATATAAAATTGGGGATTGGGGATTTTGGGGATTGGGATAAAAAATAGTTAACTAAAAAAATAGAAATTAATTTTATAATTAAAGGAAATATATAAAAAATAATTAATTAACTATAAGTTTATTTATATAATAATATTAATAAATATTATTAATTAAATTAAATAATAAATAATAATTATTTAATAATTTTCTCTGCAGAAACCTTTTTAATAAAAAGGCACCATTACAATGCCTGCATTGCTTTTTCCAGGCTTTTTCCTTTTCTATAAAAGCCTTTCTTTTGGCTTCATCATTAGCAGATTTTTTTTGATAAAACTTTTTTACCATTAATCCATAGCCAAAACAAGTCATATATATATAGCATAAAAAAATTTTTTTTATGGGTCAGATAAAATAATTAATAAAATAATAAAATAAATAATTAATAAAATAATTAATCTGTAGAATATTCTACGTGAAAAAAAAAGAGAACACTGTTCTAGAAAATAAAAAATAATTAATCTATAGAACATTCTATAAAAAATAGAACATTCCATAAAATAATTAAATTAAAAATTCTAGAACAAAATAAATAATTAATCTAAAACAACTAATAAAATCTAAATAAACAAAAAATATTATAAAAGACTTAGCGATTTTTAAAAAAAATGGAAAATACAAAAAACCAGACGGGGACACCCCAGTGTTGAATTACATTCAAACTTCGGTTTCCCCGTACCCCTTCCGGGGCGCGGCCGACGTAGATGTTTACTTAGATGTTGCACATCTAAGTTGGCCGCGCCCCTGAAGGGTAACGCGAATTGCATTCGCTACAAAAAACTAACTTAAAGAAAAAATATTTATTTGACCTCCACTAACTCCCGGCCAACCACCCACTCGTTTGACGAGGTTTGGCCTATTTAAAAGAATTTCGCTTCGCTGCGCTTCGCTACATTCTTTTTTGTGTCCCTAGATGAGTTGTGCCACCGACCTTACCTACCACACTACACACTCAGGTTGTGGTCCCAATACTTTGCCTAGATCTTCCCAATTCGTGGCATTAGCTCAGGGGAACACGTTAAAAATTTAATTTAAAACTCAGGTTGATGACTGTCAGCTCGAGGTGGTAAAGCTCTGGCTCGGGGAGGCCAAACCTCTATTCGTCAACCACACTAAAAAACTATATAAACACATCAAAATCAATATAAAATCAAATAAAAACAATATGGCTTACTATAGAAGAAGAAGATATTTTCGTCTAGGGCTCCGTCCCTATACCGGTCGTTACCGATACGCAAGCCTATATCGAAGAAGGCGTTACTAAACCCTCAAAGCTACCTAGAGTTTGAGATAACGACCAACATTGGAGCAACCAATGGACTCTCAAGTGAATTCATATATAATTCAGACAGCTTAGATATGAACTACTATAATGGATCAAACCTAATGTATGAAGTACCTAACAAGTACTTTCCACATATACATGCCTTAATATCAACATGTGCTCAAAATATGTTTGATAATATCAATGCAGATAAAGAAGGAATACCTCTAGACTTTATCAATCCTCCAATAAAAATAACCAAAAATAACTTTCAAATAGATATATCTGAAAGAAAAGAAAAACATTACTCAATAGTATCATTCCATACACCTCTAAACATAACGCTAAGAACAATGACACCTCTAGGATGGTGCTTAAACGCTAAGACAATTGAAATGGGATGGAATAACCTATTCATGATTATGAACAGAATACCTATATTCCTTACAGATGGAAATTCAATAATAGGAATGACATTCAGTCAATTCTTTGATGATACAGACAAACTCAAAAACTTCTTCAACTTTGAAGGAATAGAAGTAATAAAAGCAAAAATAAACAATATTCAAGACATATTCAACAAAATAGTTGGATATAATCAAGATGAAATGACTGAAAGAATTGATATGAAAGACTATAAAACAGATACTCAAGAACAAAATCAACTTATATACAAATCACCATACTCAGATGGGCAATATACAGGCATAACTAGTCCACAAGCTAATGATTTCTATCAAGGAAATGAATCTAACCTAACAAGTAACTTCAACACAACAACACCAATAAAATGTATATTTGAAATTGCTTTATTAGCCAACATATATGGCACATCATCACCTTACTATACACTCACTACTGGATGCATAGTCATATCTTGTGTTAATAACAATCTCAAATATACAGGCAAATATTGGTTAGAATGTATAACAGATGAAAAAGATCTCAAAAAAGAAACAAGAGCAAAAGTAACAACAAAAGACCTATTTCAAAGAGTATATGATCGCATAACCAACAAACTAACAATAAAACAAGAAATACAAAATGAAACTGGAATAGACTTTAAAAGAAATGATGATATATTCCAAGGAAACAATATAATGACATATAATGTAAGACAAGAAGCAGATCTAGAGAAACTATTAGACAAAACAGAAATATTAGAAGCACACTATGCAATGAACCTATTCAACTCAACACTAGGCTTAGAAATATTCTTAAAAAAAGAATTTGCTTTATTCATAAGTGGAGTATTAGGACACCATTATGACACATTATTAAGATTCTTCTTTCCATTCAATGAAGAAAAAACTAAAAATGATTATGACGCTTTAGCCAAACTATTTCCAGCTGCAACATATGTCAAACACTATGGAACACCTATAGCATCATACTTATATGACTTCAAGAATGGTACACAAGCTGGATTATTAGGTGGATATAACTCAATCAACTTTAGTAGAACAATTGGCAATAACTTAATGTCAATCAATGATAAACTAATGAATCCTGTATCATATAATCCACCAAATGTACCTAACTGCATAATACCAATTACATACAACAATATAGTCTTACAATGCAAAACTAAATGCTATAGATCATATAAAAAATTACTTAAATTCTTAAAAACAAGAAAACAAAGAAACTGGCTATTTGATCACTTAACACACTTTGGAAGAAGAGCAATGACCGTACTTGATCCATACGGCATATTCATGCACTTCCACAATGATCAAAAAGGTTTAGAACCTAGCTGAAGGTTCAATGATATGCGTGTTATTGAGAATGATAACTTCAAAGAACAAAATTATTCATATAACTTAGCAAATAGAAAATTTGCTGGTGAAGACATAAAACTAGAAGATCCAATAACACTTAATACATACAAACAAAGATCTAACATAATGGACTTCAGCAAATGGAAAGATGAAGGTGGTGGAGCAGGAGCAAGCAGTAAAGAAAGGGTAAGACCTTTCAATAAGTCAATAGAACAAACATATCCATATGGAATGGGTAAACAACAAACACTAAATGACTTCTATAACAATGAAAATATAATCAATGAAAAACCAAAACAAGATGAAGAAGAAGAAGAAATGAACTTATATGGAGAAAATAATGATGATGAAGATAGCAAAGAAAGCAAAATAATTGAAACAAATATTAACTTACCACCTGGAAAAGGGCATAAAAAGAAAATCGGAAAATATAAATATTATGATCCAGTAACTAAATTATATTACTCAAAACCACACAAAAAATATCTCAATCCAAAGACAAATGAATACCAAAGTGAACCTCCAAATGACTATAATGCTACAGAACCTATAGGTAACTATACAGAACCTATACAAGATGATGACTTTCAAATAAGCAACAATGACTTAATAGATTTAGATAATGGAAACAATCTATTTGACTATGGATTAGGCACTGCAATAGGCATAGGAGCTGCATGGGCTAGAAACAGATGGAACAGAGAAATACAAAACAACTGGAGACAAGTCTTTAGAAATCCTCAATAATATGCATATCATTTAAATAAGTATATAAACCTTAATTAATTAACTAATATTAAATAAAATGGATAATTCTTTAATTTATTCAGTAAAAAACTATCAAATTGCTGCTAAAGATCTTTATGTTAACTCTTTACTTTATCCAGAAAAGATAGTTGCTAAGATACCTGGACCTTTACCTATAAGTTCAGCTACAGCAACCATCAGAAACAACTTCTCCATAACACCTAATGCTAGTGGTAAATTTGCTTTAATAATAGATCCTTTCTATCACAAAGGATGGCTATACAATGATGCTGCAGTAGATGGACAAAGCGGAGGAACTGCTACAGAACTAACATTTGATCAAAATAATGATCTAGTTGATCAATTCAGATTAGTAAGCTCAAGTGTCATACTAAGATACTATGGAAACTTCAATCAAATGAGTGGTATATTCATATCTGCTACAACAAGTGACTTAAATGGAACAGTTCCTGATGACTTTAAAAAATTCTCAAATGTTGAAGACTTAACAAACAAATACATAAGTAAATGCATGGATGGAGTTAAACTAATATACACTCCAATGGATAATAGAGCAATTGAATTCAGAAAAGGAGATGATTACACTAATGGAGATCATCCATGTAGAAATCAATACCTATTCGTAATCATAGGTGACTTATTCCCTAATACAACTTGCATAAGAGTAGATTACTATAGAAACATTGAATATACTACAGTTCCATTATATAGAGAATATATCTTACAAAGTAAAAGCTTACCTGTTCAATTTGAAATTCCTATGATATCTGGGACAGCCTCCAATGCACCTGAAGATAGCAATAACAATGCTTTAGCTAGCAATAACATACCTTATGCTATTAAACTCTATCAATGGCTCAATAAAAAAGGGCTTAGCATAAATCCAAATATATTTAGCTAAATAACTATATAAACCTTAATTAATTAAATAATATAAACTAAATGAACAAACAAGACTTCCTTAAATATCTTTATAATAATAATCATAATAATGTCTTTGAGCATGCTTTAAACATATGCAATACCTGGGGATTAGGTTATGC
>Ga0247610_10008764_pt1 | contig 10258 bp, 7 predicted proteins | sample 174DNAGHGhighgp2_FD_193483 | JGI IMG/M metagenome (GOLD analysis project Ga0247610, IMG submission 193483) | Sheep rumen microbial communities from Palmerston North, Manawatu-Wanganui, New Zealand - 1742 DNA GHGhigh gp2 | ecosystem: Host-associated > Mammals > Digestive system > Stomach > Rumen ... | reverse complement strand
CAGATTGGGACAACCGCAAGAAGAACCGTTACCTGCTCTATCCCCTCAAGGATATCCTGCTGGGAGCAGAACTGAAGTTGAATGATTCTCGTTGGGTAGATGCCGTGGTGGTAGAATTACTTAATACACGCTATCAGAGTGGCCCTATCTACCACGACCACAATCCTGGCTTGAACGATCATATCGGAGGAACTGACAACTATTATAACCATCGCCTCTATCCCGGTTGGAGTCATTGGGGACAGGTGATGGGCAATCCGCTCTATCGCTCGCCCATTTACAACGAGGATGGCTCGCTTTCTGTCAAGGACAATCGTTTTACAGCCTGGCACATCGGCCTGGCTGGCTCCCCGCTTGAAGGTCTGCGCTATCGTTTGTTGGCATCTTGGCAGGAAGGATTAGGAACCTATGGCACTCCCTTCCTCGAGCCACAGCGCAACCTCAGCCTCCTCGCTGAGGCCACCTATCGATTCCCTGACAACGGCTTGCTGAGAGGTTTCTCCCTCCGCGCCGGCGTTGGCTACGACCACGGCGAATTGCTGGGCAACAACCTGGGAACCCAGTGGACTATAATATATATGATAAGGTAATAGTACCTATAGTTAATATAGTGACTATAGATACTATAGAAACTATGGTTACTATAACAAAAGATAAATCAACAATGAAACGCATACTTCTTACCCTCCCGCTTCTCGGTCTTCTCTCCTTCAGCTCCTGCGACCTTGAGATGTCGAACAATGGGAAACTCGACGGATTCTGGCAATTGGCCCGCATCGACACCATCGGTGGGGGAGGATGCGATATGGTCAGCTCACGCATCTTCTGGTCGGTGCAGCTCCATCTGCTGCAACTTTCTGACCACAGTGGAAGGAACAGCACCTACCTCCTGCGTTTCCAGCAGGACGATGCCCATTTGCGCGTCTGTGAGCCTTATCTATCGGCTCGCGACGAAGGAGACAAGCCGCTCGACGATGCCACTGTCTTGCAACCCTACGGCATCCAGAGCCTTGATGAACGGTTTGAGATTCTCCAGCTCGACAATAAGCACCTTTCTCTTCGGTCTTCTCTGCTTGAGTTGACGTTCAATCGATATTGATATTAAGCAAAAAAAATTAGGAGGCAGTTCATTACGAACTGCCTCCTAATTTTATAGGGTTTGTCGCGGGAATACGGCATCTGACAATTTTAGTCGTTCTCTACCAATCCACTGTAACGAATACCGCTTACCTTGTACTTGGCATAGCCATCATCTGGATACCAGGGGTCGTTGGTGTACTTCAAATAGAATACAATGGAGTCAGCAGGTGAACCGTTCTTCTGCTTTCCAGCACCCTTGAGAATCTTTCCGTCTTCAATGGTGATGCCGTATGAGCCAGAGCGATTCTCTGCATTGCTCGACTGGAATGTGAGTGCATTCATGTCGATGTCCATGAGACATTTGAAGGAATAGTTGGGATAGGCAGCATATTCATAATAGGTTGCCAAATCGCACATCCCAAGGTCATCTATCCACATCTGAGAAACAGAGTTGCTGGAAGTATTGTATGTAAGAATTGTGAACCTTTCTTCGTCAAAACCAAAGTAATGCTCGCCACCATCGATGGGACTGCCGCTGTCATCAACAGCATCGATGTCAACATACCATTGACCGGCCATGCTCTCGGTGGCTGTGCCACCAATCTCATCCTTCTCGCAAGATGTCACACTTGAGCAGAAGAGCAGAGCTGCTGCAAAATATGCTATTTTCTTCATAATTGATGCTTTATTTAGTTAATACTACAGTAAAGGGGGCACCGAAGTCCATATCGAGACGGACAGTTCCTGATTCAGGATCATAGGTACCCGAAAGGAGGGTAGGAACATCAGGTGCCCAGTACCATTCGCCTAACTCAACCACCTCAATGGTATTGTCGGCATTGAGTTTGAGAATCGCATCCAGGAAGAAATCATAGCCGTAGGCATCGTATCCTGGATAACGTCCATAACTGTAGAATCCACCAGCAAGGTCGTTGATGAGATATGTGCCGTCTCCATTGTCGCTGATTACGATGGGTGCATTGAAGTAGTGGCGTGTTCCATATTGACTCTCACCCCAATAGGTGCTGGCAAAATTGTTCTTGTCAACCACGGCAACTTTGCGGGAAGCAGAAGCAGCGAAACCATCAGGATTCACCACGCTGTAGTTGATGGTGTAGTATCCCATAGCATTGGTATTCACACTGCCGGTAGTTACAATTTGGTCGGAAACGTCTTCACCGGCCATTGTTGCTACGCAACCAGGGTCGTTAAAGGACTCTCCGATTTGCGTGCTGGCATATTGATCACCATTGAGCTCAAGAATAGCATAGTAGGTGATGCGGCTCAGCCCTTCTGACTCATCGTCGTCGCAACTGATCAGCATAGCAGAGGCAGCCAACGCGAACAGGGAAGCAAATAATATGTTCTTTTTCATATCATTTCTAATTTTACAGTTATCAATTTACCATTTATTTGCCCCAGAATACTGGAGCAGTATAGCCGGGGAACTCAGGTGTGTTGTTGTTACGTGCCGAGGATGACTCAGCATAAATCCAACGTTCCAGCAGATGATTTTCACCCACCTTATCAAATACCTGGATAGGGGTATAGAATGTGCCGGGCTGGTAGAGTTGGGGCTTGTAGGAAGAATCATATTGCATGTCATACATCTGGCTTCCTTTGACAGTGCCAAATGCTGGGTAATCCAAACGGCGAGCCTCGCACCAACCTTCGAAAGTGTTGATACCTGCCAGTGCAATCCACTTGGAAACGCCGATGCTCTTCTTGTAATTGTTCTGGTCGTATGGGAACTGGGCAAGGGCTTCATCAACACCACTGGCACCAACTGTTTCGAACGATGCTTCAAAGGCTGCAGCATAGTGAGCAGCTGCTTCTGCGCTGTTGCCAGTCTGGGCATAGTATTCGGCAATGAAGAACTCAGTCTCGGCTACTGTGATCAGATATACAGGCATATCATATGATGCAACAGGGCGGCACCAGTAGGTCGACTTGTAGTTGTCAGAGGTCGAGAAGTTGCTGCCTGAGATTCCTCCTGTATAGTTTCCAGAACCATTGGGCTCGAAGAACTTCTCCAAGCGTCCATCCTGGTAGACAACATCACCATTGCCGTCGGTCTGCAGCATAGTGCCAATGATGGCAATGTTGGCAATGCAGTTGATCTGCGTTGAACCCCAGTTTGTAGCAAACTCTTCAGCATAGAAGGGACTCAGTGCACCACTCTGGTCTGACCAGCAGCCTTCCCAAGCGACATCGCTGGTGGGGAAGTTGTTCTCGGAGATGAGGGCACCAACTTGTGCCTTTGTATCAACGACACCGCTTTCACGCATCAGAATTTTCAGCTTCAAGGCATTTGCCAGCTGGATCCATGCACCGGCAGTGGCACCTGGGAACAGGAAGTTAGTAGCCACCTTGTCGTTGGCATTGACTTTGGCAAGCGCTTCATCCAGTTCGGCAAGTATGCCGGCATAGATGGTTTGACCATCATCGTAAGCAGGTGTTGGCTTGCTGATGTCGAGAGCCTCGGTGTAAGGAACTTCGCCATAAGCATCGACAAGAGCCTGGTAGATGAAGGCACGCAGGGTCTTGGCGGCGAGGTATGTTCCCCATTCTTCCGTCTGCTCGGCCAGTTCACAGCAGGTCTTCAGGTTCTTCAAGGAACGCTGCATCAGCTGTGTGTAGGCGGAGCTGGAACGTGTTGCCGACATATTGAACTGACTGTAGTCAAGGTAGTTCGAAGTACCGAAAGTTTGGCTATAGTACTGCGCAAAGTATCCGCCTGCAATACGGTAAAAGTCTCCATAAGTGCCTGCCAAATTCATCTCTGCAGCGGGGAAGACGATGTCGGTGGTCATATTTGACTCTTCAGGCGAATTTGGATTGCGGTTGATGTCCAGATAGTCGTCGCACGATGTAGTGGTCAGACCTAGGACAATTGTAGATATGATTGCTATTTTTTTCATACTTGTAACCTCCTTCAATTTAGAATTTGATACCTACGTTGAAACCATAGATGCGACAACCTGGGTTGCTGTACATCTCGCCGAACATACCCTGAAGGTCGTTGCCATCGGAACTGGTCTCTGGGTCGATGTAGTGGTTAGTCTTGTGGCTCCAGGTGAACAGATTGTTGGCAAACACTGAGAGGGTGATATCACTCAAGAAGAGTTTGCTTGCGATAGGTTTAGGCAGAGCGTACGAAAGGGTGACGTTACGCAACTTGACGAATGAGCGGTCCATGAGGTAGAACTCGCCGCCCTCGTTCATGCCGTACTTATTGTACCAATCTTGATAAGAAGTGTTGAGCAAATAGATTGGCGAATTATTCTCTGTGCCGTCAGCATATACCGAATTGGGGATGACGAAAGGCTTACGGTCATTGTAAGTCGTCATATATCCGTTACCGGTGAACTGCATCAGGTTCTTGGTGCGTGAGAACATGTAACCACCTTTGCGGATGTCGAGGGCTGCACTAAGCGACAGGCCTTTCCATGAGAAGGATGTGGTAACACCACCAATCCAGTCGGGATTTACGTTCTTGCCAGTGTCTTGCACTACATCGGAGAGCAGAGGCTGGCCATCGGAACCTACGATAAGTTTGCCATCATTGGTATATTGTGGCAGGTAGGTGAACAACTCACCCATTGGAAGACCTTCAACAGCACGCATATAGACGGCATCGTTACCGGCCGAGAAACTGTTAATGTTGACCATGCCGCCGTCAAGACTTGCTGGCATCGATACTACTTCATTATTGTTCTTGGCATAGTTGAATCCGATTTCCCAACGGAAGTCCTTGGTCTGAACAGGTACAAAATTGACAAGAAGTTCAACACCCTTGTTGTTTACCTTACCGAAGTTGGTTACCATAGTGGTGTAACCTGTGGCAGGATCGACGGGGAGAGGAAAGATCTGGTCGTCGGTATCACGGTTATAATAAGCGACATCTACGTTGATGCGGTTCTGGAAGAAGGCTAAGTTAAAGCCGACCTCGAACTCGGTAGTCATCTCAGGCTGAAGGGTCGAACTGCCAGCTCTTGCTGCTGCCTGGAATGCATTGGTGCCGTGGAATGGGAATAAGGTCAAGTTTGATCCATAGTAACCGTTGGAATAACCCTGAACATAGTTGGGATAAATCAGGTATGCACCGGCATCGTTACCAGTCTTACCATAAGCTACACGTGCCTTGCCATAAGTCAGGATTTTATTCTTTGGAATGAGTTCGGTGAAGATCCAGCTCAATGTAGCGCCAGGATAGAAGTAGTTGTTCTTCTCCATAGGCAGTGTTGATGACCAGTCGTTACGGGCAGTGAGGTTCAAATAGATCATGTCGGCCCAACCAAGAGTGAGGTCTCCAAAGAGGCCCAAGTTGCGACGCTTCGTCTGGTTCTCAGTCAATGTGGTCTTAGTGGAACCATTGCTAAGGTCCCAGAAACCGGTGTGGAAAGTCAGGTCGTCCGTCTGTCCGGTCATATTAGTCCAATAGCGCTCGGTCATGGTGAAACCGATGGTAGCATTGACATCGAACTTTTCGTCGAAATACTTGTCCTGCCAATTGATCAGGAAGTCGTGGTTCAACTCATACTGGCGATTGTAAAGAGCATAGACGTTACCGCTCTGGTTCATTTCTGAAGGAGCATAGCCATAGTCCTCATTGATGAGTGCGTCATCGAGTGCAATCTGTGGCTCTCCATACTTCAGGTCGTAATCGGTGTAGTCATAACCGAAGCGATAGGTCAGTGTGAGAGGCTTAATGGGGTTGATGTCGGCTTGTACCTTACCGAACACCTGCTTACCATCGGTGTGATTGTAGTTGTTGGCGATGGCCCAGTAAGGGTTGGTGATGCCATAAGGAGTGTACCAAGCTTCTGGAGTGTTCAACGCAGAACTGAGGTCCTGGCGGTCAACGAGGGAGAGGTCACGAGGGAACTCAAGGATACCATCGATCATCGAAACACCCTGATACTGGCCTACAGTGTTTGTGCTGTTCTTTGTGAGGTTCACGCTCGACGAGAGTTTGAACCAATCGGTGGGCTTATAACTGCCACGATAAGCGATAGTGTGACGCTTGTAGGAATCCTTGTCATCAGGGATAACGCCATCATCTTTCGTAAACGAATAGCTCAGATAATAGGTCATGCGCTTGTCGTCGGAGATGCCGCTCAAAGATACCGAATGACTGGTGCTGAGACCGGTCTCAAAGAAGTCTTCGATGTTGCTTTCAACTGCACTGTACTTGTGGATAAGCTGCTGGTGGTTCCAGATTGGGCCATAGACCTGTGTAGAACCGTCCATTTCAGGACCCCAGGAGCCGTTCTCAATGAAAGTCTGCTGGCCATTCCAACCTTGACCATACTTGTTCTGGAACTTGGGCAGATTGGCGACTGTACGGAATTGAACGCTACCATCATAGCTGATGGAGAAGTTGCGTCTCTTGTTGGCAGAGCCTTCCTTGGTGGTGATGACGATGACACCATTGGCAGCACGGCTACCATAGAGGGCAGTAGCTGCTGCACCTTTCAATACCGTCATCGACTCAATATCGTTCGGGTTGATGTTTGAAATACCACCGATGGCCGTCTGTTGATCGTAGGCTTGCATGGTAGCTGTCTGAAGGGGCACACCATCAACTACGTACAATGGCTGGTTTGAACCATTGATTGAACTGACACCACGGATGATGACCGAGTTGGCCTGGCCAGGGTCGCCTGATGTAGAGCTGATCTGAACGCCGGCAATCTTGCCAGCCATAGCAGAAGTGACATCAGTTACCTTGCCGACAGTCAGTTCCTCATCCTTAAGAGTCTGTGCAGAGTAACCTAATGATTTCTCGCTCTTCTTCAGACCCATGGCGGTAACTACCACATCGTCCAGGATCTTGTCATCTGCTTCGAGATAGACGGTGACCTTGTTGTTCCTGATGTTGACGGTCTGGCTGGCCATACCCACATACGAGATGGTCAGCTGCTTGGCATTTGCGGGAACGTTGAGTGAGAACTTGCCGTCAAGGTCAGTGACAGTACCGGTGTTCGTGCCTGGCACGATGACTGTTGCACCGATTACTGGCTCTCCATCTTCGGCTGAGGTGACGCTACCTGTTACGGTTCTGTTTTGCGCCATCAACATTGACAAGCTCACGACGAGCATGGCAATGATAGATAAGAGTTTTCTCATAATTGATACATTAATAATATTTATTGAACACATTGTATATTTGTTGCGACAAGAAGTCGCACTTATTCCTTATTGTGCAGTTTACTGTTTTCAGCAGAAGAGAAGACCTTGCGTTTTGTCTGAAGCCTTCTGACTCGGATTTTGGCTGCAAAGATATGCATAAAATAAATAACTGCAAAGAAAAAAATGAAAAAAGTGACTTTTTTTGTCAAAAAATGCAAAAATGTGCCTTTTTGCATCCGTTTTGCTTTCATTTTCGGATAAATTTGATTAATTTTCTTTAGTCTTCGGCAGTCTTGATATGTTATTGTATTGTTTTGTTTGGTCTGATGATATGTCATCGTGGGATTATAGTTGCTCTCCGAACGTAAAAAAATAAGGGTTCTATGCGAAATAGAGCCCTTATTCGTTGAAATGTGTGAATCTGATTGAATCAATACTCCTTCGTCGAGAACGAGGGAGCAGGCAACCCAGCGCCATTGTAGAGCGTGACGATGGGATCGTCATCCCAGGCATAGCGAACGGCCTTCGGGTCCTTCACTTCATCGCTCCAGACGATGAGTTCATTGCCTTCGACCTGTGCTTCGGCCCAATGGAAGACGCCATCAGCACCAGCGATGCTGAAACCTTTCGAGACGAGGCAGGGGTTCTCTTTGCTGTGGGGCATGGCTTCATGCAGTTCAAGACCTTCTGCTGTGCCTGGCTTGAACGAGATGCGCGCCTTGCCTTCGCTGAACGTCACGCTTTCATACGATGGACCTTCGCTGACCTCCTGGGTATTGCCCAGATAGAGACGCTGCATCTGCAGGGCTGCACGACGTGCCGACTCCTTCTTGTTGAGCGGGTGGATGTCGTTCCATTCGCCGAGGTCGATGGCAGTCACGAGGGCAGCCTTGTCGAGAGCTTGGGTGCCCAGACGTTGCGATTCGCGGATCTTCGCCCATCCTCCGTCGAAGTTGGCATTCGGATGGCGCTCCATATAGTTGGCCAAGCCGAAGATGACGGCAGGCACATTGCCGAAGTCGCGACGCCAACCCTCAATCAGCACGGGGAGCAGCTTGCGGTATTCGTCGGGACGACCGGCATTGGTCTCGCCCTGGTTCCAGAGGATGCCGGCGATGCGGTAGTTGCGGAGCGGATAGATGGTGTTGTCGTAGAGGGCGGAGGCATTGCCGTTGTTGACACCTTCGACACCTGGCTGACGCGGCATCAGGATGCCTCGTTTCATTCGCCAGTTGCCTTCGAGGTTAATGGTCTTGCCACCGTGGAAGAAGAGTTTGTAGGGTTTCTCCTTGACAAACTTCTCCGGGCTTCCATTGGTGCGCAGCTTGATGACGAGGACGTTGCGTCCAGCTTTGAGCAGGCCGGCGGGCAGTGTATATTTGCGCGGAGGATATTGGTAGGTGATTTCGCCCACCTTCACACCGTTCAGATAAGCCACATCGGCATCGACGAGGCAGCCCAGACGGAGCAGGGAGTCCTTGCCGACGAGTTCCTGCGGCACGTTGAATTCCTTGCGGAACCAGAGTGTGCCTACCCATGTGCGTCCGTCGGCATCGCCCAGATGAGGGTCATATTGGTTCACGATTTCCCAGTCGGAGTCATCGAGGTCGGTCTGCATCCATTGACCTTTCAGTCCTGGATCCTCTTCGAGCAGTTGGTTGTAGGTCTGTCCGATGACGCGGTTGAGTGCTGCACAGCGCTCCAGATATCCTGGCTGCTTGAGATGCTCGACGGTCTGGACGTGACGTGGCGCATTTTCACGAAGCAGGTCGGTCGGGATCCATGCCACGATGTCCGAGCCGCCCATGCTGCAGTTGATGATGCCCTGCGGTACGCCGCCCGAACGCTGGAACATCTCCTTGGCAAAGAAGTAGCCGATGCCCGACCAGTGTCCCACCTTGTCGGGGCTCATCGACTCCCAGGGATAACTGCCCTGCTCGTCGATATCGTCTTGCGGACCTTTGATCGATGGGTTGCGTCCCGTCTGCATCAGATGGATGGCGGGGTTGACGTCGGTGTCGAACTCATCCTTGTAGAGGTCAACCAGACGTGCGGTGTGCAGGTCCATGTTCGATTGGCCCGAGCAGAGCCAGACGTCGCCCACATAGATGTCCGACAGTTTGCGTTCGTTGATGGTCATCGAGTAGGGACCGCCCACCATGTTCTTCTTCGTGGTCGGGATATACACCATCCAGTTGCCTTCGGCATCAGCGGTGCCCACATATTTCTTTTTTAAAAAGGTAACAGTGACTTTTTCGCCGGGGTTGGCAGTTCCCCAGATGCGAACCGTCTCATTGCGTTGCAGCACCATGCCATCCGAGATGAAGCGAGGTGTCCTGACTTCGGCCTGCAGGCTTGTCAGCGGCAGTCCGGCAAGTAGTGTGGAAAGAACAAGAGTTTTATAGAATTTCATAGGTTATGAGATTGGTTTTACGATGCAAATATAGTGATTTATGTTATATATTGTCCCCAAAAACGAATTAATTTTCGGCAATGTAACAATTTCTATGTTTATTGTTACAAAAATTGATTCGACTTTCCAAAAAAAATCATTATCTTTGCACCGATTATTTCATTCGTGGTATCATAATCTTTACAACATAACAAATTACATTACCCAATCATGAAAAGGTATCTATTCCCTCAAGACTACATGGCCGACCCATCGGTGCATGTCTTTAACGGTAAGATTTACATCTACCCATCGCACGACTATTATTCTGGCATCCCCGAAGATGACTGGGGCATTCACTTCGACATGAAGGATTATCATGTGCTTTCGATCACCGGCGACCCAATGACAGGTGAGGTGAAGGACGAAGGCGTTGTCCTTACCCGTGAGCAGATTCCGTGGGCCAAAAAGCAGCTTTGGGACTGCGATGTCCAGGAGAAGGATGGCAAATACTACATGTATTTCCCTGCCAAGGACAAGACCGGCATCTTCCGTTGCGGTGTCGCTATCAGCGACAAGCCCGAAGGCCCATTCATCCCCGAGCCACATCCCATCGAGGGCAGCTACTCGATCGACTATGCCATCTTCAAG
>Ga0247610_10008761_pt1 | contig 10259 bp, 11 predicted proteins | sample 174DNAGHGhighgp2_FD_193483 | JGI IMG/M metagenome (GOLD analysis project Ga0247610, IMG submission 193483) | Sheep rumen microbial communities from Palmerston North, Manawatu-Wanganui, New Zealand - 1742 DNA GHGhigh gp2 | ecosystem: Host-associated > Mammals > Digestive system > Stomach > Rumen... | reverse complement strand
CAATATAAAGTGTAAAATCTTGGCATGTTTGCGCAGCTATCGAGTCCAATGCTGTTCGTAAGAACGTCGCCTTATATGCTGGTATTACTATTGCTAATTGTTTCATCTTTAGTTACTTTTGAAATTTGAGGAACTGCCACTTTTTTCCGTTTCCTCTTAGGGACGATTGTCTCATTCCTGTCTATATCGGCCAGTGCCAAGCCACACAATAGAAGTGTAGTGAACGTACTATTAAGTTCTCCTGTCATGATGGCAAAAACCAAATATGCTGCAATCACCGACAAAGCAAAGGCCACAGCTTGATAGTCCTTTTTCCTAGAGATAAAAAACTTTATAGTCAGTACAATCCAAAATAAAACATAAAAGAACAATCCAATGAATCCACGTTCCAAAAGCAGATTTAAATAAACGCCCTCCATTCCATGTAATTCAGCGTCTCTTGAATTACCTGAAGCCCAATCCATATCAAGATAGAAATAATCTTTGCCCAAACCGTAGAGGGGGTTATTCTGAATATATAATAGCACTGCTGCTAACTGTCTTGACCTCATATTAAGATCGGAACTTCCCGACACATTACTTCTGTCATCAAATATCGTAAGGAAGAAGTTGAATTTCTCTGCAGCTGAAGGCGATACCGATAAAATCAAGACGATCAGAAGGACACCTGCGACATAAAAAAGTACACTTTTTCTTACACCGCGAGTTAAGGTGTAATATACCATAAATCCTCCAAATGCAATAACGACAATAGTCCTACATCCGCAAGCAACTATACCAAACAAGCAGCAGAAAAGGGATGTATAGAATTCTAACTTATTTACACTACCTCTATCTTTACCATACAGGAACAATAATAACATAGCAACGCAAATGAATCCATAACTAAAAGGATTAGGGTGCATGGCCATCACACGGAATCTTTCTGCCAATTCATACTTTCCACCTGCATCTTGTGTAACTGCATTTAATTCTGAACCTTCTAAAGCCCAGTCCACAAATATGGAATGTCCCAATAATAGATTAATAAGACCAAAGAAAGTCAATACTATCAAGCAATAAAAACTAACGGTCAGTATCTTATGCAAGCTATTTCTATTCTTAAATATGAAGAAAGCATAGCAAATAACAAGGTACTTTTCTATCAACTCAGTCTTAAATAATCGTAATGCTCCAGATGGTCCTTGAAAGTTGGGGCTATGAAGCCATAATACTGTCGTAGCCATCAACATCATCAACATCAACCACCATAAGATTGTTTTATTGAATGAACGATAAAAGCTCTTCCAACACAATAACAATGAAAGGAAGAAGAATACATGTATATTGATTATGGTCTGAGGGTAAACAGAAACAGATACACCACTCAGGCATATAGCAAAAATAAAGAATGGCAATATCTTGCGTTCCCCTCTCTGCAAGAACACCCAAAATGAAAGAATTAATAATAAAAGTGCCAGTATATAGCCCATAAAATTTGTCTTTATTTAAAGCTAAAGAGACTTTTTATTTCTTTTAAGGCAATCAATTTTGTCTTTAGTAATAAGAAAAAGAACAGAACACCCCATATAATACTCTTAAAAAAACAAATAAAATATCGTAAAAATGGATAAGATTCTATTAAATTGCTAAATACATTATTTGGTAATAAAACAGATATAACTATAAAAGATATGCCTCCTAACAATACTGGATTAATAAATGACAGGATCATTTCTTTCTGGCCTAAGCCTAATATTTTTTTATAAAAAAATAAATAATTCATTGAAATTACTAAAAAAACATAAATTAGATACCCTATAACAGCAGATCCCGACTCATAGTTAAGATATTTGCACAAAAATATATTAATAATTATTGAAATAAAACAAGATACAGCTGAGGTTATCACAAGAGGTTTAGTTTCTCCAGAAGAAAGAATAAGACTATTACCTGGGGTTGTATGTATCTGGATTAAGGCTGTTAAAATCCAAATGATTAACCATTTTGTTAAATGAGTATATTCTTCTCCTACATATATAAGCAATATTTCGTAGGCGCAAAGTATTAATGGGAAACAAAGGCAACATGACAGGACTGATGTCCTAAATGTCCAATGATAAGCAAAGTTCCTAATCTCTTTTATATTATGTCTAGCCCAAATTCCAGAGGCTTTTGGCAAAAAAATTCCAGAAAATGATAATCCTATACTAATCATAAAAGCAGGTATAACTTCAATTATTCGAAAATCAGAAACGACCTCAGCTCCATTCTCGCAGAATATACCGAGGATAATAGGTCTAGATTGAGAGGCTGTCATTTGGAAAACAGACAAAGCAAAAATGGAAAGACTATAAAAAATAACAATTTTGAAATCCTTCCAATTATTACCTAAAGAAAAACTATCAATCAAACCGTCTATTTTACACTTTCTCGCATAAGGAAAAGTAACAAATGCCGTTAAAAAGGTTAATACAAAAAAATAAATTATCAAACTGATTTTTAAGTAAAGAACTGATAATACCAACAATAATTTCAAAACATGAATAACACAATTAACCTGATGTGTATAAGCGATCTTGTTGTCAGCTATCAGCAATTGAGTAAAAGCTGTTCCAGTCCATGACAACACCGATAGCAATGCAATGATAATTAAACAATTTTGTAAAAGAACAAATTGCTCATGGGTCAATGAGAATAATCCTTCACCAAAAAAGGCCAAAAATAATAGCAAAAGTGCATTAATACTTGCAATTATCACATAAAAAGAAATATTAGTATGGGCTACACTATTAATTAAGCCCTTTTTGCCTTCGGTTTTCCATTGCGAAAAAAACTTTACAGCACCTGTATTCATCCCTAAATCCAACAAGTGCATATAACCATTACACGATGTTGCTAAAGCCAAAACACCATAATTAGCTTTTCCATAAACTCCTAACAAAAGAGGTATTGATATAAAACCAACAGCTGCACTTATTATTTTTGCAAGAGTGCTCCAGAAAAAACTACCTATATAATAATTGCTAAATACTTTCATTCGGCAAAAAGACTTCTATTATATCATAAATATAATTATGAAAATCTTTCATGTCTCTTTTATTATCAATTTGAGACGAAGAAAGTTTATATAAATTTTCATCTGTTAGATCTTCTGGCAATATTATCGCGCCTTCATTTGAAATACTCTTCATAAAAGAAACAAATTTTCTTTTATTATTCATACAAATAATAGGAACCCCTGATCTATATGCTAATATTAATCCATGAAGATTTTGAGAAAGGACCAATTTTGCTTTACCTATAATCTCCTGAAGCTCAAATAAATTATTGGGAATGACTAAAGAAACATCTATTGCACTATTTTTCAAGGATACAAATAAAGCACTAGCCACATACAATTCATGCCCCCATAATTGAGAAACAGTAATAACAATTCGAGTTTTCTTTTGGAAGATTATTTTTTTTAAGTTTATAGAAAGCGTAGCAAAATTGTCTAAAAGGGACTCGTTAAAAGGGATAATCAGAATATAATTTTCCGTATTAAAGTTATACTTTTCATATAAAGCAAGGTCTGGTACGACCTCGTTTCTTGTAATATTAGCACCCCATTTTTTAGCATCATTAATAGATTCTATATCACGAAAAAAGGCCCCATCAACAATATCTAACATTTTTTTTGTCAGCTGTTCATTTCTCCTTTTAAAAAATGGGCCTATAGTTTGTCCAATAAGAAAACATTTCAATCCCATTTTTTTTGCAATAGCAACTTCAATAAATTTACTGACCAAAGAGCTATTCCAATTATTAATATACCCGCCACCAGACATGATATAAATATCAGAGTCTGAACACAAATGATAGAAATTACTTATTTGTTCTTCATACTCTTTGAGAAAGACATCTATATTTGAAAGACATCTTTTTACATATAATGAGCTGTTGTCACGGATGATACCTCTTCGTTTTAATTTATTCAGCAATTGTCTATTTATATCAAAGATAATCCTAGCACTATCAGATATATCATAGTCATTAAACATTGATTTATGCAAAGATTCATACACTTCAATATTTTCAGAAGAATTAAGGATCTCTTTAGTTTCTTCTACATTATATGTCAGAACGACAATTTTTGCTTTTGGATACTTTCTTTCAAGAATCTTAGTTGTTGCGCTACATATAGCATCATCACCTAAATTATAATATCCCCAACCTCCTGATACTATAATCTTCCTTATACTCATAATGGCAAACATATTAGATAAAAATTGCATTAACATCAAAAGGCGAATCAAATCCTTTCAACATCGGGTGCTTGGTATCCTTTTCAGAAAGAACGGCATGTTCAGTAGGAATTCCCCAGTTTATACCAAGTTTTTCATCAAGGATACAAATTCCACCATCAGCTTCAGGGTGATAGAATTCGTCGCACTTGTATTGGAACACAGCTGTTTCTGAAAGAACAGCAAAACCATGTGCAAAACCTTTCGGGATGAAGAACTGTCTGTGATTATTTTCTGTTAACTCCACAGCGACGTGCTGTCCGTAAGTAGGAGAACCTTTACGAATATCCACAGCTACATCAAGCACTGCGCCTTTAACGCAACGGACCAATTTGCTCTGGGTAAATGGGGGACGCTGGAAGTGTAGACCACGCATTACACCGTATGAGGACATACTCTCATTGTCCTGAACAAAGTTGATTGTATGACCAAGTATAGGGGCTACTTTCTCGTCAAACTCACGTTGTGAGAAAGATTCAAAGAAGTAGCCACGAGCGTCTTCGAATACTCGTGGTTCGATGATGAGGACGCCTTTGATTGTTGTTTTTATTACGTTCATTGTTAGGAACACGAATTACACTAATTATACGAATTATTTAGCCATCATGTTGGCTATACATTTACGCAAGGAGTCTGTCCAATAAGGAACTGTAATACCAAAGGTTTCCTTTACTTTGGTCTTATCAAGAACAGAATACGCTGGGCGTTTAACGGGACTTTGGAATTCATCTGAGTGGCATGGTTGGATGTCGCACTCAGTATTTCCAGCAATTTCTGCAATCATTTTCGTGAAATCATACCAAGAGCACACGCCCTCGTTGCTATAGTGATATACTCCACATTTCTCATAGTTTAGAGTTGAGCGTTCAGAGTTTAGAGTCTGTTGGTAGTCAGAGAGTATTGTCGTTATGGCTTGTGCGAGGTCATAAGCATAGGTAGGTGTACCTACTTGATCAAAGACAACTTTTAACTGAGGCTTAGTGGCAGTCAGATTCAACATGGTCTTAACGAAATTCTTACCAAACTCACTATACAACCATGCAGTACGAAGTATCACATAATTACAATTTGTGGCAATAATGCCTTGCTCACCATGAAGCTTCGTCAAGCCATATACTCCTGTAGGCGTTCCTTTTTGGTCTTCCTTACATGGTTTGTTATAAGGGTCACCACCAAAAACATAATCAGTGGAGATGTGAACCAGCAAGCCGCCAACTTCCTTCATAGCTATTGCCAAATTCTCTGGAGCCTTGGCATTGAGGAGTTCACAGAACTCTTGATCTGACTCAGCCCTGTCAACATTGGTATATGCTGCACAGTTGACAATCACCTTAACATCATTATCTTTTACAATCTTCCTGATTGCATCAAGATTAGTGATATCAAGGATTGTTGTTTCCACGCCTTCAGACTTTACAACATCCGTAAAGATATACTTATCTTTTGAGTCCTTAGCCACTATGCGCATTTCGTTGCCTAACTGACCATTGGCTCCTGTTACGAGTATAATCATCAGATATTTGGATTTCCTGTACGTTTGATTTCATCTACAACACTCAAGAGATATTGGCCATATTGATTTTTAAGCATAGGCTGTGCTAACTGGCGCATCTTCTCTTCGTCAATCCAGCCTTTGCGATAGGCAATACCCTCCAAACAAGCAATCTTGAGTCCTTGACGCTTTTCTATCACTTCTATATATGTAGATGCTTCAGCAAGACTGTCATGAGTACCAGTATCTAACCAGGCAAAACCTCGGCCAAGCGTCTGTACTTTAAGATTGCCTTCTTTCAAGAATTCCTGATTGACAGTTGTAATCTCCAGTTCTCCACGGGCAGACGGTTTGATATGCTTGGCCACATCCACCACCTTGTTCGGGTAGAAATAGAGGCCTACAACTGCGTAGTTAGATTTTGGATTAGTAGGTTTTTCCTCAATACTCAGGCAATTTCCATCTTTGTCAAACTCTGCTACGCCATAACGCTCAGGATCTGAGACCCAATAACCAAATACTGTCGCTTTATTATTCTGCTCTGCATCCTCTACGGCTTTCTTCAGCAATGCAGTAAAACCATTGCCATTAAAGATGTTGTCGCCCAATACAAGACAGGCACTATCGTTACCAATAAACTTTTCACCAATAATAAAAGCTTGTGCCAATCCATCTGGTGAGGGTTGCTCTGCATATTCAAACTTACAACCGTAATCAGAACCATCACCCAGCAAACGTTTAAAACTGGGCAAATCAAAAGGAGTTGAGATTATCAAAATCTCACGAATTCCAGCCAACATCAATACTGATATAGGATAGAATATCATTGGCTTGTCAAAGATGGGTATCAATTGTTTGCTGATACCCTTTGTAATAGGATAAAGTCTGGTACCAGAACCACCAGCAAGTACAATGCCTTTCATATTTCGTGTATTTTTTGAGCTTCTGAAAAAGGGCAGGATCATTAGGATTATTGAACCTTTTATTTATGAGAGACCCCAATGAGAGCCTGCCCCGTACATAACGATTTTTTATATAGTGTCTCGCGACATTCCTCAGTTTTTCTTCTTATCCAGCTTAAAGGCCAAATAGACACATAGCACCGCATTCATTATTAATGCCATTGCCATCGCCATCGATGGGACAAATAATGCCCAAAAGGCACATAAAATAGATACGAGTGCTACAATTAGCATTAATGTTTTATCGCTCATAATTAAAATGGTTTTGTTGTTGTTTGTATATATGCTTGATGCACTGCATCAATGATTATCTTGATATTTTCCTGCATAGCAGGGATATTATTCAATTCAACTTCATTAGTATCGTCAGAAGCCTTGAAATGCGCCACATCAGGATGGCCTTGTATCTTTAAGGTCACCCAAGGGTCATCAGCATCATCAACCTGAATGGTGATGCGCTTATCTTTTACAATACGCTCATAGCCCAATGATAGGGCTAAAGCGTTATGGAATCGTTCTTTATCAAACATCTATTATTGTTTTTTATTTAAAGGGCAGGATTGACAGGCCTTATAGGAACAACCTGAGAAGAGCCCGCCCACTGCCTCACGGCAGTATGTGATTATTTATTAAGTTGCTCTCTGGCATGAGCATAATGGTTCATCATACTGAACATATCATTGACAGTATTGCTTTCCGATACACCATCTTTGAAATGATATTGAATGTCAACCTGTTTCAGATTTGCCGGATTTTTTTCAAGCCAAAGCCTATATACGATAGTAATATTATCTGCTGATTTTTCTATCTTTACCAGATTCTGCTTTATAAACTCAGGAGAAGTATATTCAAACGCCTCATTTTGCTCAACAAGAATTTTAGAAATCTTTCGTCTGAACAGATTCTGATCGTTAGCTTCTTCATAACAACGTAAGATATTGGCCAAGTGAGAGCCTATCTTCTTCTCATCGATAGTTGTCACACTATAGTCTGGCATGGAATAGTCCAAAGCTATCTGTTCTCTATACTCTGCTAGCCTGACAGAGTCACTCTTATAGCCAGTCCATATTTGGGCCGAGGCAATCATTGACACCATCAGCATCAATAGTGTTATTATTCCTTTTATTTTCATTGTCTTATTTATTATCAAGAATTAGAGGATTTAAGAATTTATTTTCTCTTTCTTCTCGTGTCTATTATTTATCAAGAATGGATAGAATTTAAGAATTTTATTATCTCTTATTCTCCAATTCTTGACCTTATATTAACCAATTCAGGCCGTCGAGATTAATCTTATCTAATTCTATATTTTTATTATCAAGAATGGATAGAATTTAAGAATTTTATTTTCTCTTTCTTCTCGTGTCTATTATTTATCAAGAATGGATAGAATTTAAGAATTATCTATTATTCTCATCTTATTATCAAGAATTAGAGAATTATAGAATGCTATTTAGCCAATGCTAGTACATTGTCTGTGGTGCCATTCATTGGGATACCAATAGTATTCTAGACTAGTGGTGCCAAAGTTCAGCAACAAACCTAATTTGTGATTACTCACATGTAGATAGTTAATTATCTGAGCTTCAAGCTCACCCATAATCTCGGAAACAGCTTTCAACTCTACACCTATCTTGTCATCAATCAAAAAGTCGTAAAAGAAGTCGTGTTCCAATTCCACTCCATGAAATACAAGACTGATATGTTTCTCCTTCTCGTAAGGTATCTTATTCTCTTTCAAAAGAACTTCAAAGGCGTCTTGATAGACTTTTTCCCTAAAGCCACAACCCATCTCGCGATGAAGCTGCATCGCAATTCCTAGTATTGTTTTGCTCAATTCAGGATATATCATAAGACTTATCTGTCAAGAATTAGAGAATTGAAGAATTATATTGTCCCGCAGGATAGCATTGATAGTCGCATCTTTTATTGCATCGCTATGTCCAAAAGCCTGCAGCCATGCCTTCATCTCCTCTATCGTATGAACTATAGATGGCTGATGTCAGATGTATGAAGTTAGATGTTTGTATTGTGCTGCATTCTCCACACAGTTTGGCGTCAGTTATCTTGATATTCTTGAATTTTGTTTCCTTGAATACCATAACGTTATTCTCTGCTTCAATATCTTGTCAGGAAGCAGGCTCCTGTCATTATTATAATCATGCTTGCACAAAGCATTCGACCCCCGTAGATAAGTCACGCTTATACATGTTCATGCTTAAGCCATATTCAATAACTACATCTAAATCTTGCGTTGATATGCTCTCTATAGATAGTTGAAACTCGTAAGCAACTATACTAATGATACTATTCTTAACCACACATCCGCGCTGCACGATACTTGCAGCTACAGACAGAGCGCTTCTCTCAATTGCTTCTTTATATAAGCACGCATGGCTCACTGTTCCTAACGCGGGACGGAATTTTATCCTATAATGGACTAGCATATAGTCCTGTAATTCGTCTAAACTGCTAAGTATTCCACCTACTATATATTGTAACCGTTCCTCTTCAAAACGAAGAATTTGATATCTACCATCATTAGATTCTACCAATGTGATAGCTATATCATGTCCATCTACACTATTGTAATGCACAAAGTGATGTTCTGCCTGAATACCCGGTAATGGTTCTGCTATATAATGAAATCCCATATAAAACAGTAATATTCTGCTAAGAGCTATCGGGCAAGCCATCAAAAGGATCTCGTTTGTTAGTACTTGCTTGGTATCATCTAAGTTATATTGCATCATTAGTCTGCCAGTCTCATCTCTTTCATTTTCTGGTTTCACCTGAAAGTACAGTATTCTGCTTTGTTCAGATGGCAACACCGGTATATTGATTTGGTAGATGTTACCTACAGCTGCTTTGTAAATCATATCTTGCTTCTATCTCTTATTTCAACTGCTTCAGTAGTCAAAATTCTGTTTTGTTCTGACTGGCAGTATCGAACTGCATCACCTATATGACCACCTGTGCAATCAGATTTTTATTCGTTTGTTAAACTTTGTATCGAAATGTTTATTTTTGTTTTCTAGTTAAACAAAGGTCTTTTCTGTTTCTCTCGGATTTTCTCAGAACAGTCTGAAACCTGATTTTTCTCGATTATCTCTCATTTTCCTCCTCAAACGCCCTTTCAGTCACCTCAACAGGCCTCTTCTAAATTAACATTTCTTCACTCTCAAGAGATAAGAAATCTTAACGCTCTTGCGTATTTGCTAGAAAAGTAGTACTTTTGTATAGAAATGAGCGGAAAAGGCTCAATTTCCCGGATGTCTGATGAATGTCTGATGAAAGGAAAATCGGGTATGCCGTATTACGTTGAGTATCAGGCCGGTACGCGGAAGTTCACATTAGCTGGGAAAACTGAATGACGAGGTAACTTGATTGCTTGGATTGAACACAAAGGCATTGACTCCTCGCTCCGGAATATCAACACAACCATGCTCCAACGTTACGTCTGAGGGTACATGGTCCTTGGACGTGGGTAGGCTGACCATCATCACTTTGTCATCAATTTGACCAAGCACTATGCAGTAT
>Ga0247610_10008760_pt1 | contig 10259 bp, 9 predicted proteins | sample 174DNAGHGhighgp2_FD_193483 | JGI IMG/M metagenome (GOLD analysis project Ga0247610, IMG submission 193483) | Sheep rumen microbial communities from Palmerston North, Manawatu-Wanganui, New Zealand - 1742 DNA GHGhigh gp2 | ecosystem: Host-associated > Mammals > Digestive system > Stomach > Rumen ... | reverse complement strand
CCTCATCCTTTGTAAGAACATAGACCTGACCCTCGAACTTTGTGTGAGGAGTAACAGAACCGGGCTTGGAGATAACCTGGCCTCTCTCAACTTCCTTACGGTCGATACCACGAAGGAGGCATCCGATGTTATCACCGGCCTCAGCCTGATCCATCATCTTACGGAACATCTCAACACCTGTGATAGTTGTGGACTTGGGCTCATCCTCAAGACCAACGATCTCAGCAGCATCACCAACCTTAACGACACCTCTCTCAAGACGACCTGTAGCAACTGTTCCACGGCCTGTGATCGTGAATACGTCCTCAACAGGCATAAGGAAAGGCTTGTCTGTAGGTCTCTCGGGTGTAGCGATGTAATCGTCAACTGCCTGCATAAGCTCAACGATAGGAGCGTAAACAGGATCAGCAGGATCTGTGGAAGAAGACTCAAGAGCAGCAAGAGCGGAACCTCTGATGATAGGTGTGTCATCACCGGGGAACTCGTACTGGTTCAGAAGGTCTCTGATATCCATCTCAACGAGCTCGAGGAGCTCCTCGTCATCAACCTGATCGCACTTGTTCATGAATACTACGATATAAGGAACGCCAACCTGTCTTGCAAGAAGGATGTGCTCTCTTGTCTGGGGCATCGGGCCGTCAGAAGCGGAAACTACGAGGATAGCACCGTCCATCTGAGCAGCACCTGTGATCATGTTCTTTACATAGTCAGCGTGGCCGGGGCAGTCAACGTGAGCATAGTGACGAGCTTCTGTCTCATACTCAACGTGAGCTGTGTTGATCGTGATACCACGGGCTCTTTCCTCCGGTGCGGAGTCAATGTTGCCATAATCCTTGAACTCAGCTCCGCCCTTCATAGCCAGAACCTTTGTGATTGCGGCTGTAAGAGTTGTCTTACCATGGTCAACGTGACCAATCGTTCCGATGTTTACGTGCGGCTTGTTACGTACGAACTTTTCCTTAGCCATTTGTTAAATTCCTCCTAAGAATTCTGTTGATCATAAGATCATTTTTCTCTTTATCAGCCTGATCCCAAGCGATAGCACATATTTTACAAGTTATATGCCTGTTTTTCAAGTATGTGTACCGCAGGACTTCGGCCGATTGGTTTGTTAATTATTTTTTCAGGATGTCTTCCATGATGCTCTTCGGACAAGGTGCGAAGTGTGAGATCTGCATTATGAACGTACCTCTTCCCTGTGTTGAGGAACGAAGGTCAGTAGCATATCCGAACATGTTCGCAAGAGGAACCTCTGCGTGGATCTGCTGTGTTCCGTTCATAGGCTCGATCTCCTTGATCGCGCCGCGGCGGGCATTGAGACCGCCGATAACGTCGCCGAGATAATCATCCGGAACCTCTACATCAACCTTCATGATAGGCTCAAGAAGCGCAGGAGCAGCCTTCTGCATACCTGCCTTGAAGCCCATGGAACCTGCGATCTTGAACGCAGTCTCCGAAGAGTCGACTTCGTGGAAGGAACCGTCGTAAACGGTAACCTTTACATCAACTACCGGATAACCTCCGAGTACGCCTGCCTGCATAGCCTCACGTACACCGGCATCGATAGGAGCGATAAACTCCTTCGGGATGGATCCGCCGACTGTTGCGTTGACGAATTCGTAGCCCGCGCCGGGTTCCTGGGGCTCGAGACGGAGCCAGCAGTCACCGTACTGACCGTGACCACCGGACTGACGTACGAACTTACCCTGAGCCTCAACGGTCTTCGTGATGGTCTCCTTATAGGATACCTGGGGAGCGCCGATGTTGGCTTCAACCTTGAACTCACGGATCAAACGGTCGACGATGATGTCGAGGTGAAGCTCACCCATACCGGCAATGATCGTCTGTCCTGTCTCCTGGTTCGTGTAAGTCCTGAATGTAGGATCCTCTTCAGCAAGCTTCTGCAAAGCCACGATCATCTTCTCCTGGGAAGCGCGGCTCTTAGGCTCGATAGCCTCTTCGATAACCGGCTCCGGGAATTCCATGGACTCGAGTATGATGGGATGATCCTCATCGCAGAGCGTGTCACCTGTGGTCGTAAGCTTAAGTCCGATAGCTGCAGCGATATCACCGGAGAATACTTCTTCGATCTCCTTACGGTCATTCGCATGCATCTGGACAATACGTCCGATCCTCTCCTTCTTGTTCTTACCTGCATTGAGCACATAAGAACCGGCCTGAAGAACACCGGAGTATACGCGGAAGAAGCAAAGCTTTCCTACAAACGGGTCGGTTGCGATCTTGAATGCAAGAGCTGCAAACGGCTCTTCGTCCGAAGAAGGTCTTTCTTCCTCTTCATTAGTCTCGGGGTTTACACCCTTGATGGCAGGTACATCGAGAGGAGAAGGCATGTAGTCGATGATAGCGTCAAGAAGAAGCTGTACACCCTTGTTTCTCAGGGATGTTCCGCAGGTAACGGGGATGAGTCTGCACTCAACCGTTGCCTTACGAAGGGCAGCCTTCAATTCCTCGACCGAGATCTCTTCACCGTCCAGATACTTCATTGTAAGTTCATCGTCGGTCTCAGCGATCTTCTCGATCATGAGCTCTCTCTTCTCTTTTGCAAGTTCGAGCATGTCCTCGGGGACTTCGCGCTCTTCATATTCCTTACCGTCTTCGGAAAGATAGACCTCAGCCTTCATCCTCATAAGATCGATGATTCCTGAAAATGTATCTTCCTTACCGATGGGGATCTGAATAGCGACTGACTCGTTCTTCAAACGATCCTTGATCATGTCGACAACATGGAAGAAATCGGCGCCGACGATATCCATCTTATTGACGAATACCATACGGGGAACACCGTAGTGCTCAGCCTGTCTCCAGACAGTCTCTGTCTGGGGCTCAACTCCTCCTCTTGCAGACATAACGGTGACGGCACCGTCAAGTACACGAAGGGACCTTTCAACCTCGACCGTAAAGTCAACGTGACCGGGAGTGTCGATGATGTTGATCCTGTGTCCCTTCCACGGCGCTGTAGTAGCTGCGGAAGTGATCGTGATTCCTCTCTCCTGCTCCTGGACCATCCAGTCCATGGTAGCAGCACCGTCGTGAACCTCACCTAACACACGGTTGATACCGGTGTAGTAAAGGATACGCTCTGTCGTGGTCGTCTTACCTGCATCGATGTGAGCCATGATTCCGATATTTCTCGTTTTCTCGAGCGGATATTCTCTTTTCATCGTTTCACAACTCCTTATCGATTACCACTTGTAGTGAGCAAATGCTCTGTTGGCTTCTGCCATTCTGTGCATCTCTTCTTTTCTCTTGAATGCGCCGCCTGCACCGTTGGCTGCATCCATAAGCTCAGCTGCAAGACGCTCCTTCATGGTCTTCTCTGATCTGGATCTGGCATAGCTTACGATCCAGCGAAGTCCCAAAGTGAGTCTTCTGTCAGGTCTTACGTCGATCGGTACCTGATAGTTGGCACCGCCTACACGTCTGGCCTTGCACTCGAGCTGGGGCATTACATTCTCAAGAGCCTTGTTGAATACTTCAATGGGCTCCTCGCCTGTCTTCTCCTTGATTGAATCAAAGGCTCCGTAGACGATCTTCTGTGCAAGTCCCTTCTTACCGTCCAACATAACGTTGTTGATGAGCTTACTTACTCTCTCATCGTTATAGAGCGGATCCGGGAGCACTTTTCTAACTGGGATATTGCCTTTCCTTGGCACGTTACTTCCCTCCTTGCATGATATTCATTTCTGAAACCATAGGTACTCACGTTTCAGTTTTGTCTTTGGACACGTGTTGTGCGTCAGGCTTTTGTCCCTTTATGAACAATGTACTGATCGCTTAATTCTGTCCTTTCCTACTTGTGGGCAGGATTACTTCTTTACCTTGGCTGCCTTAGGCTTCTTGGCACCGTACTTGGATCTTCCCTGCATACGGTTTGCAACGCCTGCGGTATCCAATGTACCCCTGATGATGTGATAACGCACACCGGGGAGGTCCTTAACACGTCCGCCTCTGATGAGAACAACGGAGTGCTCCTGCAGATTGTGGCCGATTCCGGGAATGTAAGCCGTAACCTCGTAGCCGTTTGTTAAACGAACACGGGCAACCTTACGAAGAGCGGAATTAGGCTTCTTAGGGGTTGTTGTCTTAACGACCGTGCACACACCGCGCTTCTGGGGTGCATAAACCTCAGTAGCCTTGTTGTGGATCGTGTTGATCCCTGCCTGCAGAGCCGGGGACGCAGACTTATATGTCTTGTCGTGTCTTCCCGACTTAACCAATTGATTGAATGTCGGCATCAATACATCTCCTTTCTTAAGTTTTACTTCCCTGCAAAAGGGCGCATTAAGCCCTTTCGCGAAAAGCAATTAAGTGTACACCCGCTTGTATTACTTGTAAAGAGGCAGTTTCTCCGCCTTACATAAGATCAAAGATGCTCATCTGGCTGTTGTCCTCAGGGAACTCCTGCATATATCCGAAGCACTTCCCGGGATCGCTTATTATATTATTCTTTTTACAAATATCATTGAAAACCCGCATCAGCCTCTCATTATCAGGGCTCGTGACCTCATAGGAATTCCCGTAAACATCGATGTATCTTTGCTTCAGCCCCGGAAAATGGCGGTCCAGCGCCTCATAGAAATATTCCCTGTCCCCTTCCCTTAAGGTAACTCCCATCCCGAAACAGATGATCCCTTTTACGCCGGTGCGGACGCATTCATTAAGGATAGCCGTAATATTCTCTTCCGTATCATTAATAAACGGCAGTATGGGAGTAAGCCATACTACAGTCGGGATGCCCCGCTGATTCATCTGTCTTAAAACCTCTATCCTTCTTTTGGTATTGCATACATTAGGCTCAAGGACCGAGCACAGGTCATCATCGTATGTCGTCAGCGTCATCTGCACTACGCACTTCGTCTTCCTGTTTATCTTATCCAGCAGGTCGATATCATCGAGGATACGGTCCGACTTGGTCTGAACGGCAGCACCGAACCCGCGGTCATATATGATCTCCAGACATCTTCGGGTCAGGCGCAGTTCCTGCTCGCAATGCATGTACGGGTCCGACATCGACCCGGTGCCTATCATGCACTTCTTTCTCTTGGATTTCAGAGCTTTCTCAAGAAGCTCCGGGGCATTTATCTTGACCTCCACATCCTCGAACGGGTGGGTAAAGTGATAGCAGAGGCTTCTGCTGTCACAGTAGATGCAGCCGTGGGTGCACCCGCGGTATATGTTCATACCGGTCCCGTTGCCGTTTACGTTAAGTATCCCCTTGGCTTCAACTTTATGCATACTCTGCTACCTTTCCTGCCACTTTCATTATACAAAAAGAGGCTGCCGGTAAAGGCAACCTCTGATGCTCTAATATCAAGACTATATCAGCCGAACAATGTGAGCAGGATGCCTGCTGCGATAGCTGAACCGATAACGCCTGCAACGTTCGGACCCATGGCGTGCATGAGAAGGAAGTTGGAAGGATTCTCCTTCTGACCTACCTTGGAAGCTACACGGGCTGCCATGGGAACGGCGGAAACACCTGCCGCACCGATAAGAGGATTGATCTTACCCTTGGTAGCGAAGTACATGATGTCGCCGATGATAAGGCCGCCGACTGTAGCGAATGAGAATGCCGCAAGTCCGAGGCCGATGATAAGCAGTGTCTGAACGCTTAAGAAATTCTGACCTACGGCTGTACCGCCGACTGCCACACCGAGCATGATGGTTACTGTGTTGCACATTGCATTCTGAGCAGTGTCCGAAAGTCTGTCAGTAACGCCGGACTCCTTGAACAGGTTACCGAGCATGAGGCAGCCGAGGAGCGGTGCAACTGAAGGAAGGATCAGTACGCATACTACAGTTACGATGATGGGGAAGCAGATCTTCTCGACCTTGGAAACGGGCCTTGCCTGCTCCATCTTGACCTGACGCATCTTCTTAGTGGTAAGAAGCTTCATGAAGAACGGCTGGATCATAGGGATCAGAGCCATATAAGAATAGGCTGCGACAGCTATGGCGCCGAGAAGCTCGGGAGCAAGCTTACTTGTAAGGTAGATAGCCGTAGGACCGTCAGCGCCGCCGATGATACCGATGGAAGCTGCGCCCTCAGGTGAGAATCCGAGAAGGATAGCTGCTACAAATGCAAAAGAGATACCGAACTGAGCACCTGCGCCCATGAAGAAAGAAGAAGGTCTTGAGATCAGTGGCCCGAAGTCTGTCATAGCGCCTACTGCCATGAAGATAAGGCACGGGAAGATATCAAGCTTAACGCCGATATACAGGAAGTCGAACAGACCGGGCTCGATATGATTGCCCGCCGCATCAGTAAATGCACCACCCAATGCGGCCCAGTTGATCTCGCCGTTGAACCACTCGGGGTGGAAGATCCCGCCGCCGGGCCAGGGGAGGTTTGTAAGGAGCATACCGAATGCGATAGGAAGCAGGAGCAAAGGCTCGAACTCTTTTCTGATGGCAAGATAGAAAAGAACGAACGCAGCCAATATCATCAGCGCGTTTTTCCATCCGTCATCTATGAAAAACTGGGCTATACCCGAGTTATTCCATAAATCAAGTAATACATCAATCATGTGCCAACCTCCGTGATCAAGAAATGGTCACAAGAGGAGCACCGGTATCGACGCTCGCGCCCTTGCTCGTGAGAACCTGAGCCACTGTTCCCGCGCAGGGAGCGTAGATCTCGTTCTCCATCTTCATTGCCTCGAGAATGACAACAAGGTCACCCTCCTTAACCTGCTGGCCTACGGTAACCTTAATATCAAGGATAGTACCGGGCATAGGTGAGTTAACGGGTGTTGTGCCTGCCTGTACGGAAGCCGAAGGCGCTGCAGGAGCAGCAGGTGCAGGTGCGGCAGCGGGAGCTGCGGCAACAGGAGCAACCGCAGGAGCGGGAGCTGCCTGAACAGCAGTTGTTCTGATAAGGTTGGCTTTACCCTTCTCTACCTCTACTTCATAAACTTTGTCATTAATTGTTACGTTATAAATCATGATTAATTCCTCTCCTTACTTCTCGTCAACGAGCTTGATCGACTTGAATACGAGTTCAGACAGCGGGATACCGGTATTATCGGAAACGATAGCCATGATCATGGCCGCCGTCTTCTCATCACAGCCCTTGAGCTTCAGTGTTCCGGAAGAGAACTCCTCACCCGGATCCTCAGCCTTTGTCTCAACTGCGGGAGCAGACTTGACCTCGGCCTTAGGCTCTTCCTTCTTGGAACCGCCGATAGCCTGACCCGATATACCGGCAATGACCTTACCTGCAAGGGAGATCAGTAAATACATAAGGAAGAGAACACCGAATACGACGAGCATGACGATGCCGGCATCCATTAACATATCGCCCGCGCCCATCTGGGGCTTGAACAATGTAAATGTCTCACCGCCGTTCTCAGAGGCGAAACGGATAATATCCATCATCAGTCCTCCTTCTTCTCTATCGTGTAGTTAACTGTGTTGGATTCCTTCTCCTCGCGGGCTTCGAAGAACTTCTCAGCTACCTGAGGGAAAGAGATATAGGAGAGGACATCCTCATCACATCTCGCCTTATCGCCGAGTTCTGCCTTGGTCTTCTCGAACACAGGCTCAAGAGTGTCGGCGAATCTGCATGTGATGATCTCGTCTTCTTTCCAGAACTGAGCGATAAGATCCTTGTTGACTTCACCCGGAGCGCGTCCGTATTCTCCGCGCAGATATGCCTTGGTATCCTTCGTAACATTCTTGTACTTGCCCATCAGTACATTGTTGACGGCCTGTGTGCCGACAAGCTGTGACATGGGCGTGACAAGCGGCGGGTATCCCAGATCCTTACGAACGTTGGGGATCTCTGCGAGAGCTTCTTCGAACTTATCCAGAGCCTTCATGTCGGTCATCTGCTTGAGCATGTTGGAGAACATTCCGCCCGGGAGCTGATAATCGAGTATATCCGTACGGATACCCATGGACTTGGGATTAAGGGTTCCTTCCTTGAGGAACCTGTCCTTGACGGGCGCAAAGTGATCGGCGATCTTCTTAAGAGCTGCGGAATCAAGATCCGTCTCATAGCCTAACTGCTCGAGAGCATACTTCATGGTCTCGGTGCACGGCTGAGATGTTCCGCCCGCCATGGGTGAGATAGCGGTATCGATACCGTCACATCCGGCCTCTATTGCCTTAAGATATGTCATCGGACCTAAGCCTGTCGTATGGTGCGTGTGGAAATAAATCGGAACCTTAACGGAATCCTTCAATGCTTTGACAAGGTCGTATGCTTCCTGGGGACCGCAGATTCCCGCCATGTCCTTGATGCAGATGGAGTTTACGCCCATCTTCTCAAGCTCCCGGCCCATCTCGGCATATTTCTCTACTGTGTGAACAGGGCTTGTCGTATAGCAGATACAGCCCTGGGCATGCTTGCCGCACTTTAATGTTTCATCTATCGCAACTTCCAGATTTCTGAAATCATTAAGGGCATCGAATATCCTGAAGATATCCATGCCGTTCTCTGCGGACTTCCTGACGAACATCCTGACGACATCATCCGGATAATGCTTGTAACCAAGTATATTCTGGCCTCTGAAGAGCATCTGCAGGGGGGTCTTCTTACATACTGCCTTGATCTTGCGCAGTCTCTCCCACGGATCCTCATCCAGGAATCTTAAGCAGGAATCAAATGTCGCTCCTCCCCAGCATTCGATCGAATGATAGCCCGCATTATCCATCGTCTCCAGTATGTCTTCAAAATCACTGAAAGGCATACGTGTAGCGATGAGCGACTGCTGAGCATCACGGACTACCGTCTCGGTAAACTGAACTTTCATGTTGTCACGCTCCTTTGGAAATTTTCGCCATTGGAGTACATTATAATGCACAAAGGAACGATTGTGAAAACAAAAATATTTGTTTAACTGTTCGAGGATCTGTAAAGCTCGGAGACAAGGTCGGTGACGCTGACAAGCTCGAGTTCGTCCCCTGCTCCGGTATCATCATAATAGACCATCATAGGGATAAGCGACTCCGCCTCGAAAACGACGCTGCATATCCTTTCATTGCGCTTCGGATTGCCCTTGGTGTAATCCTTAAGGTCCTCTATGAGGAGATTGACTGCTGCGCGCATCGCCTCGTCATCTGTCTTGTCGAGAGCGGCAAAACAGATCTTCTTGCAGTCATCCACGGTCATCTTCTTAAGTTCCGGAAGAAGCTTGGGCGAATCATAGAAATAATCTACAACAGGGCATATCTCCTCCTGAAGCGCCTCGCAATAGACCGCTTCACTTTGCCTCACTATATAAACCATCGAATCCTTCTTTATGTATCCGCCTTCGACATCATCGGTAAGATCGGCGATCATGTCTTCATAATCGATGAATTCACAATGCTCTGTCATAGCATACCCTCCTTAAGAATCCTGCGCCTGGACGGCAGTCATGGCCACGGTGTTGACTATATCATCTACGGAACAGCCCCGGGACAGATCGTTGCAGGGAGCATTAAGACCCTGCAGGACAGCGAAGCACTCCGCTCCTCCGATCCTCTGGGTGATCTTATAGCCGATGTTTCCTGCCTGAAGATCGGGGAAAACAAGGATATTGGCACGTCCTGCGACAGGACTTCCGGGAGCCTTGCTCTGACCGATCTCGGGAACGAGAGCGGCATCAAACTGCATCTCACCGTCGAGGAGCAGGTCAGGCGCCAGTTCATGAGCCTTAACGACCGCCTCCTGAACCTTGCTTACGAGATCATGCTTGGCAGAACCTTTGGTCGAGAAAGAAAGCATTGCGACACGGGGTTCTGTGAAACCGCACAGTCTCCTCGCGGTATCTGCGGTCGCAATGGCTATATATGCGAGCTCCTCGGCCGTAGGACACGGCATGACAACGCAGTCCGCATAAACGAGAAGACCGTCCTCTCCGAGATCCGGATTAGGGCAGTCCATGAGAAAGCTTGAAGACACTACCTTCATCTCAGGCTTAGTCTTGATTATCTGCAAAGCGGGACGGAGCATGTCGCCGGTCGTATGGACCGCGCCCGACACAAGACCGTCGGCATCGCCGCACTTTATCATCATGATGCCGAAGTACATCGGATCAGCAACGAGCTTAACCGCATCTTCGGGCGTAACGCCCTTAGCCTTACGAAGCTCATAGAGAGTATCTGCATAGAAGGAAGCCTTATCACTTGAAGCGGGATCGATGATCTCGATGCCTGTGATATCAGCGCCGACCACGGCTGCAGTCTCATTAACCGAACCGGGGTTACCGATAAGAACAGGATCGGCAATTCCCTCTTTCTTAAGAATTGCA
>Ga0247610_10008759_pt1 | contig 10260 bp, 12 predicted proteins | sample 174DNAGHGhighgp2_FD_193483 | JGI IMG/M metagenome (GOLD analysis project Ga0247610, IMG submission 193483) | Sheep rumen microbial communities from Palmerston North, Manawatu-Wanganui, New Zealand - 1742 DNA GHGhigh gp2 | ecosystem: Host-associated > Mammals > Digestive system > Stomach > Rumen... | reverse complement strand
GTTCGCGCCGATGTACACGAAGGTCCATCCCTTCTCGCGCAGGCGGCCGACCATCTCTTTGACGGCCTTGCCGGAGTACTCCCGGGAGGCGTTCTCGAGGCCGTCGGTGATGATGGTCACGAGCACGCGGTCGTCCTCCTGCACCTTGCGCTCGAGCGCAGAGAGGGACATGCCCATCGCGTCGTACAGCGGCGTGCAGGCGTTCGGGGCGTAATCGGCCTCGGTCAGTTCCTTGACCTCGCCGATGGGCTTGTCGTCGACGACGGTCTTGATGTTCGGCGCGACGGTGTTGAACGTCACGAACGTGAAGCGGTGGTCCTGGTCCGGATACTGCGCCTGGGCCGCGCGGATGGACTGGATCGTCTCGTTGGCCCCGGTCAGGGCCTGGTGGTAGATGGAGTGCATCGAGCCGCTCTCATCCAGAATAAGAAGGTTGTGAATCGTAGTCATGGTGTTCTGCGTTTTTTCTCTTTCTGCTATATAGATACGCTTCGGACCGGGATTTCTTTCACTCATACGGATTTATTTCACATCGATTTCTTTTGCGTAGAGTTCCTTGATTCCGTCGTAATTGACCTTCCCCCCATTCCGTTTCAGCTCCTCCAGCATCTTGTTCAGGCTGAGGAGGTGGAGCTCGCATGCGGGGCACGTGCCCCTGCAGCCGGGGTGTTCATTCGGACACTCCTCCTCCGTGAAGGGGAGCCCGTTGTCCTCGCACAGCCGCTTCCGGATCTCCCGGAGCAGCCGGCATTTCTCAATCCCGTTCATTGTCATCGTCCTCCGTTATACTATCATCGATTTCACCCATCAGGGGCATTTCCTTCTCGATCTTTTCCACGAACTTCTTCCAGAACATCTTCCTCTCTCCCTTCCGGGGGGCATCGGTGATGGCCTGCGGGTCGATCAGGTCCCCGAGAAGGTCGACAGACTCCGGCTTCCCGGCTCCCGGCGATTGCTCCGGCTCCGTCACATAGGTGAAGGTCTCGGTCTTGAAGCCCATCCCCTCGACGGACTTTATGGACGCCTGCACATCGGCCGGCGTGTTGTACCAGGGGATGAGCGGGACCCTGACGAGAACCCGCTCCTTCGGAACGTGTTCCGCCAGATACCGCAGGTTCTCGAGGACTCTCCTGTTGGCGACGCCCGTGTACTCGTGGTAGATTCCCCCGTCCATGTCCTTGATGTCGACAATCCAAAGGTCTATGCACCCGACGAGCTGTTCGACATGCTTAGGCAGGACGTTCAGGGAAGTCTCGATGGCTATCGTCCAGTGTTCCGGGCAGATGCTGCGGAACCTCGCGATGAACTCGCTCCTGCAGGCGGGCTCGCCGCCGCTGAAGGTCACCCCGCCGTTCGACGCGCGGAAATAGACGTCGTCGCACTCCAGTTCCTTCAGCAGCTGTTCCGGCGTGAATGGCTTGCCGATCCGGCCGGACCTCAGCTCAGGGTTCAGGCAGTATCGGCACAGGAGCGGACAACGGCTCAGATGGACCAGCGTCCGTATGCCGGGTCCGTCCGTCTCCATGCGAAGCCGGGAGATGCCGGCTATGCGGGTTGTAATAGGATGAGTCATTGTATTGATAGGCTAGATGGTGAAAACATTCTTCCATTCGAGGCCGCTATTTGCCACCCCTTTGACAATCCTGACAAGGACGACCAGCAGGTAGACCGAAACTGGCTGGACAAGGATCCGGATCAGGACAGCGGTTTCCCACGAGAGGTCCAGGGAAATCCGGAAAGGAGGTCGTGCCAACGCCCCGAGGAAGCTGATGATTGCGGCGGGAATCGCCAGCCAGAGGAACCACTTGCGAGACCCGAGCCATTGGCCCGCCTTCGAAAAGGCAAGCTCAACGACCAGCAGGATCGGCGGAATCATCGCCAGGGGAAGGACGTTTGTCACAACGACCAGAAGGAACTGCCGCATGTCTTCACATTCGGGGGCCATCACCGGTCCGATGATGAGCCGCTGCCAAACCAGTTGCAACGCGGTGTAGCCGAGGGCTGTCAATATACAGAGCACGGCCGATTTTGCGCCCATATGGTCCCCATTCTTTCGGATAGGGTCCCACGGGAGCGCAAGCCCGAGGAAGAAGGCAAGAAGATTATTCGCGGCCGCTCCGCTCATCCCGGCCGAATCGACGGTAAGCCGGGAGAAGTACAGCATCACGGCAGCAAGGAGGCCGGCGACGACCGTACCCCAACTCCTCGCCTTCCCCCGGAGGCTATAGTGCAGAAGCATCCCGCACCAAAGGCAGAGCACCGGGGTTACCAGCAATTTGATCATCCAAGACCCCCGGATGGGCAGCAGATCATAGTAAGGCGAAATGATCCTGGCAAGGACCAACACAAGGCTCGTGCCTCCGGCCAGGAAGACGGAAGCGTTTCTGAGTGAAGAATCATGGGGTTCCATAGGCGGTAGTATTTGTCATTATGGACTACCCCTATTTTTATGAGCTTTTTCAACTAATGGCGAAAAAGAAGATGTTATCTGCTTGTCACCTTACCACCATCAAAACCAACGCCCTCGGAAAATCCCAGAAAACCCTCTCCAGCGCCAATATCACGCCACTGGAGGGCGTGAGAATCACCAGGCATAGCCCCACGACCAGAAAGAAGGTGATGAAAAGGATGGAGCGGATGGTTCCCGGGCCGGTGATGTCGGTCTGATGAAGCCTGATCTGGCGGGCCCAGCAGCAGACGTGGAAGGCGTAGGTCAGGCCAATCAGGACGTCGATGACATAAAGGTAAACATCGTGGTCCGCGGTGAACCGCCAAGGCAGCAGGGCGAGCGTAAATAGCGGGATGCAGTAGGGCGACAAGGTGATGGGCATATAGCCGAACCATCCGTTGCTGAAGGACACGTGACTGTCCTTGTTGTCAACGTTGAAACGATGGATCTTGCGGAAGAAGAGGATGGCGAATACAAGATGCGTGAACTCGTGCGTGAACATCATCAGCCATCGCACGTTCTTTCTCAGCCGGGGAATGAGAAACACGAAGAAAAAGGAGACAAAGCCCAACGCCAGATACCGATGAAGCTGAAGCCTCCGCCAGGGAAGGTCCATCCGGAGGGTCTTGACCAGGACGCCGATGGCAAGCACGACGAAAACGGACAGCAGGATGCAGTCCAGCACAAGGGCGACCGTCTCAATTCTGGACGCTATTTTCTCCCTTTTCGTCATAGCCAGACAAATGTATCCATTCTTTTGAATTCTTCCAAGAATCTGTTTACCTTTGAAAGTCTAATGCATTTGAACATAGACCGTATGACCGACAATGAATTGATCCGTGGCATCCGCGAGAACTCCCCTGCCGCCTGGCGGGAGCTCTACAAGGAAAACTACGACAAGATAAGGGCAAAAATCGCACCGATGCTGGTCCGGACAAAGGACGTCACCTTCGACGACCTGTTCGACGATGCAATGCTGACGCTGATGGACAACGTCAAGGATGGCAAGGTGGTCGAGGGCGCATCGACGAACCTGTCCGGCTACCTGTACACGATCTGCTGGCGGATGGCTCTCCGGCGGGAGACAAAGAGCAAACGCACGGAAGAGGCAGGGAAAATGCAAGAGCCCGTCGAGGAGGAAGACACATCCGTCGAACCCGAGGAGTACGCGGAGGCGATGGCCTTCCTCGACAGGGTATTCGAGTCGATCCCGCCCAAATGCAAGTCCATCCTCAAGCGCTTCTACTGGGACAAGCTCCCGATGAGCGAGATTGCGGCCATCCACGGGCTGAGAAACGAGAATTCGGCAAAGACGACAAAAAACAGGTGTATGGACAAGTTCAAGGAAATAGCGAAAGCGATGCTTGCGGACGACGCGAAGGCCGATGAGGCCGTCCGCCGGACCGTCGAGCGGAATGCGCTCCGGGACCTCCTGGAGGAGATTCGCAAAGAGAAGGACGGCGAGTGGGCCAGGGCCGCGCTCGAGGACAAAGACAAGGGCAAGTAGCGCCACCCTCCCTCCCCTGTTGTTTACCTTTTCATCGCAGATGCATTTATCGATGCAATCTGACAACGATGAAAAGGTTTTTATTCTGTGACGGGACGAACTGACAACCCGTTAGCGCGACCGGTAGATTGGTGACTGTTGACTTCGTTGTACTGGAAGCGCATTCTCAAAGCACGATAGGTACGATCCGTGTCAAGCGAAGAAGACCAATAGTTGCCGGAACTGGAATTGGTGAAGGTGGTACCGGCACGGAAGCCTGCGACAGGAAGGAATAAAAGATTGCCGCCGTTTAAATCATAGAACATATATCCGTCCGCATCATTAACATAATCCCACTCCCAATAACAACGCTCCCAGAGTTCTGCCCATTCTTCTTCTGTGGGCATACGCCATGCCCCCCCCAAATTTGCATGGGCCGCATCGTCTTCCAAGTCAAGAACCGTCTTATTGTCCGTAAAACCATTGTCTCCATAATTTGAATCATTGCAATACTTGGTCAACGAAGAACTGTAGCCGTTGCTCCACTGGTAGGTACTCCATGAATAGTCGGTTTTCGGTTGCGTTTCTCCCCAAGCAAAGTAGTCTCCAAATTCTTCGGGCTTGGTGGCACCGACATTGTATGCGGCCCATTTCACGGAAGTGCCCATATCGACTGCTCCGCTGGTTGCTAGTGTAAACTCGGTCTTCTCCCGGTATGCATCCATAGGATACAGTCGAGAAGAATAATTCGTCCAATGGGCCTTTGTGGCATAGGTGGCAACCATCCCCGCCGGAACATAAATGCCGTAGACTCCCTCGAATGTATCAGCCTGGATACTAATCGGCGAAGTTGATGGCAAAACGACACAGACAATGCCGTCAAAGCATGTACTACCGAGAGAGGAAACGCTGGCGGGAAGTTCGAATTTCCACATTTTTACACCTGAGAAAGCGTTGTCCCCAATCTGGGTTACTCCTTCCGGAATAGTTATGGACGAAATGCTCGAACAATTCCTGAAAGCCTCGTTTCCAATGGTCGTAATGCTGCCGGGAAGAACAATGCTGCGAAAAGATTGGCAATCCTTGAAAGCATTGTCCCCAATTCTTGTGATATCATGATCGAATGTCATGACCCCACGTCCATACTCGTATACATTAGAGACCATGACAGCATCGAAACCATCGGTCTGATAGGGTTCAACCACACTGCCCCAACTGGTATAGTAAATCACATTATTCGAACGCTGAACCGCTTGGAACCGATCCGCAAAAGCAGCCCAGCCGTCTGCAGACTGATAATCTACGATACTCTCTGCCGGAACATAGATTGGACAATTGTTCGTATTGGTAAACAAATCTGCCCCGGCGGATGGAGGCGTCTCGCAGATAACAGTAACACTGGTAAGGCTCGTGCAATCCATGAAAACCCTTCTTCCCAGACTTCTTACATTCAAAGGAATGGTCATACTGGTAAGACCCGAACAACCCTGAAAAGCGGAATTGCCTATAGAATTCAAATAACCGGGAAGGGTTATATTGGTCAGGCTGGTACAACCTCGGAATGCGGCGGCCTCGATCTCCCATATACCGTCAGGGATGGTTATGCTGGTAAGGCCAGAGCAATCGAAGAATGTTCCGCTTTTGATTTCAGACAGTCCTCCAGGGAGATTGATTTCAGATAGACTTGAGCACCCTCGGAAAGCATACAATCCAATGCTAAAAACTGATTCAGGAATATTGATCGATTCAAGACTTGAACAATAGGAAAAGGCCAATGGTTCAATGCTCGTTAAACTTTCGGGCAAGTGAACGGATGAAAGACTTGTACAATTCTGAAAAACACTGCTGCTTAAGATTGTAACACCTTCCGGGATTACCATAGAGGCCAAATTTGTACAACCATTAAAGGCCAAACTACCGATGCTCGTTACACTCTCTGGGATCATTATCGATGTAAGACTTGTACAACCATTGAATGCCGAACTGCCAATACTCGTTAAACGTCTTGGAAGGGTGATATCGGACAGACCTGTACAATTGGAAAAAGTCGCGTAGTCAATGCTCGTTATTCCTTCAGGTAGAATGATGGACGTCAGGCCCGTGCAACTTTTGAATGCCGATTCCCCAATGCTCGTTACCTCATCAGGAATGGTGATACTCCCATGTATAGAAGCGATTGCTATCGCAATGATACGCCCTTGATCTATTAAAAAGAGCCCATCGGAAGTGGCAAATCTCCCACCGAAAGAGGACAATGACGTACATCCGGAAAACGAACCAGCCTCAATAGTGGTTACACTGTTAGGGATCATGATGGAGGTAAGGCTTGTACACTCATTAAAAGCACCTGCTCCGATCGAAGTCAGGCCGTTGGGAAAAACTATGCCGGAAAGACTGGTACAACCCGAGAATGCAGAAGCCCCAACACTCAGAAGTCCGTCGGGGAGCGATAGGTCGGAAAGGCTAGAACAACCCGAGAATGCAGAAGCCCCAATACTGGTAAGCCCCATCGGAAGATTAATGTGAGAAAGACTTGAGCAACTGACAAAAGTTAGAGGGCTTAAATCCGTCAGGCTGTTTGGCAAGGTTACATCAGTCAGGCTCGAGCACCCATAAAAAACACCTTCCCCCATACTTGTTACGCTATCGGGAATAACAATCGAAGCCAAACTCTTGCAACCGTGAAAAACACTTTCACCGATGCTTGTCAAGCTTCTGGGGAGGGAGATACTGGCAAGACTGGCACAACTCATGAATGACCCTTCTCCAATACCGGTCACATCTCCGTCAAAAGTAATGATTCCCACTCCACCGACATATTCATTGGAAACGACATTGGCGCCGAAGCCATTCGCCCACTCGGGAAGAGGAATGACGCTCTTTTCAGTACTCGTATAATAAATAACGTTGTTCGGCTGCAAAGGTGTAACCTTTATCGGCGCCATCTTGGACAGGTTGTTCCGTTCGATAGACAATGATTTCTCTGTGGTTTTGGTCATAAGGCCCGTACCACTAGAGACTATGATGGAAAACCCCTCGCTAAATTTGACCGGAGGAACCACGAACCAGAAATCTGTACTCTCTTCAGCCGTCGCCCCCAGCTGAACCGGGGTCTCGCAGGTCAAGGTGATTTCCGTCGATGCATCCGATGCCATCGACACCGAAGGATCGCCGTCGACAGGCATCGACACGGTCGCATTTCCGGCCAGCTTCTCACTATTGTTGCCCTTCAATGTAATGGACGAAACAGACACCCCTTCACCATATAACTTGATCACCAGATAGCCTCCGACATTCTTGTACTGAAGGAAGTTGTCCTCCGAGACAGAAACCATCGTATTGGCGCCGAGACCGAATGTGTTTTCTGCATAGGTTTGTTCGGCTGGTAGGGTGACCGTGAGAACCTCATCCTCCGTAATCTTGGTCGATGCCTGATATGGATACACGGATACCGTATGAGAGATGGGATTGCCCGTTACGTATTCGGCTCCATCGACCTTGCTGAAACCGCCGGAGTTGTCTCCCGTCTCGCCGAGAAACTTATACTGCTGGTTGTAGGTATTCTTGCCGAAGATACTGACTCGGTCATCGGCGGTCCAACGAAGGAGAAGGTCCTCGTTGGCATAAACCCTGGTACCCTCTTCGTTGGGCCGCTCGAATGATGCATAATAGATCACATCCTCTTGTACCGGAGTTTGGAAATCCTTCTCCTGGGTGGAACAAGCGGCAAGAAGTACGATTGTCAAGCCGTATGCAAAAAAACGTCTCATATCTGTTTCGTGTTATTTACCAATCAATATCCGGATCATCGCCCCCGTCAATAGGTTCGAGGTTCGAGGCGAGGAAAGATGTCTCCAGCCGAGTGTCTATAACTTTCATGGCTGGAGCCTGATATTTGTCCAGAGAGTGTTGAATCTTGATGTCCATGGCTTTCAGTGGTTCTAATCGGCTAATTTAGATATTCTTCACCGAAAATACAAAACAACCACCTCATCTGTACCCCACCTTAGCACATCGACGGCCTACCTTTACCGCCGATATGACCACCTACTACTGCCATAGCCTCGAAGAAGCCTTGAAGAGAGCCAAAGCCGCCGGGAAAAAGCCTGGCTGTCGATACTGTGGAATTATTCTTAAAAATGGTAAAAGAGGATTTGCGATATACAAGGAAGGAGAAGTGATAGAACAGTATTCAGTAATTGGTCATTGGAAAAATAGTGGGATGTAATTATCTTTGCTAGTGTTATAAGCCACAAGCAATGAAGACCTTTCTCCTTAATATTCCTAATCGTCTTAAATTGAAAGACCAGGAACTTGATGCCCAGGCTGCTCTATGTGATAAGCCGTGGACTGTCTTCAACGATGAGGGCATCAAGCAACTGTTTATCTTCCAGCCAGATGGGACACTCTTAATTACTACAAATGGAGTGGTTTCCAATTCCTCCTGGAAGTATATTCCGGCTAACAAGAGTATAATTATCACAACGGAAAACAAGTCGTTAATGTTCCATCCGGCTTTTCTTGATGATGTCATCTTTGCGCTTCAACAAGATGGGGAAGGTTCTAGTCTTTTTATGATTGACGAGAACAATAAACAGTCTTTTTTGCCCAATACTTTGACAGAACTCGGTGCTTATTTCTCAGATAAAGAACGACGGTTAGTTGAAGCAGAACAACAGAGAGCAGAAGCAGAAAGGCTCAGAATTGCAGCTATAAAAGAAGAACAAGAGAGACAACTTGAATTGAAGAGGCGCGAAGAGGAGGAGAAGAGAATTGAAGAAGAGAAAAGAGCTCAAGAAGAAGAGGAACAACGGCAACTTCGCGACGCTATTGCTAAGAAGTATGCTAATGAAATTGAGGATATTCGTAATAGAGCACGGAAAAGGAGCGTTTTAAAGTATATCGGTTTTTTGTTTGCGCTTCTTGGTTTCTTCTCCATACTTTGGGGTGGGGTGCAAGAAATGAGATTTTTGATTGGCATTGGAGGAGCCTTGTTTATCTTTGCATTGCCATTTATCGTTATGGGAGACGTTGTCTCCGATCAAGAAGTGAAGTTGTTTATTGAAAGGAAGATTAACGAAGAAAAGAATACCACCCTTGATTCACATGAAAAGGAGATCAACTCATAGCTCTTCTTGTGGTCAGAATAAAAAAGAACCGCTACCCAAGTTCTTCCTTCATGATGGGTCTTAGCGGTTCTTTGTTCTTATCATATATCCGGCCACATCAGAGGGTCGGGTTTGGCAATGATACAACTTGAGTGTCCTGCCTCTCCTTTCCCGGCTCCTGATGTCGTCCTGTCCTCTTCGGCTCAGGCATCAAGGGCTTTTTCTGGTGTCCGGTTATTCTATTTCATCTTTTCAATGGTAAGGGTTTGACTATGTTTCCAGGCGGTCAATTCAGGGAAAATGCGTATATTTGAGTATGAAAATCGAAGAAGCCATAGTCTATGTCCTGGCATCCTCCAACCACGGGATGAAGACAGACCAGATTGCAAAGGAGATCAATGAGAAGGGCCTGTTCACGAGATGGGATAAGAAGCCGGTAGATGGAAGGATGATCTATGCCGTCGTTATGTCCCACCCTGAAACCTTTGTAAAATCTGACGGCCTTATTCGGCTGATGATTTAGATTCTTTCCCATGACGAAATACATAGCAGACGAAGACCACTTCAAGGAGATTATTGCCCTGGTCCCCAAAATAAAGCGTTCAATCTGGATAGGGACGGCGGATATCAAGGATCTCTATGTGGAAGATCGACCTTTTCTGGGTATCCTCGCCGACCTCATCAAGAAAGGGAAAGAGGTCCGGCTGATTCATGCGAAGGAACCAGGGCCCAATTTCCGGGAGGACTTCGACCAGTATCCAGTTCTCTTCACCGGTCTGGAGCGAGCCCTCTGTCCACGTGTTCACTTCAAGATCATTGTATTCGACTCCAAGGTCGCCTATATCGGATCGGCCAACCTCACTGGCGCCGGGATAGGAATGAAAAGCGCACGGACCCGGAACTTTGAAGCTGGAATCCTGACTGATGAACCCGGTCTCGTAGAAGCCGCCATGAACCAGTTCGATGCAGTCTGGGCCGGGTTCAAATGCAAAGACTGTGGCCGGAAAAAATACTGCGGCGATCCTATTCTTTCCAAATAGCCTTTCTTTGGGTGAATCCTAAACTGAATTTAAGTGTAATTCATTATTCTCAGGCGTCCCATAACCGATTGACTTCCTGAACCTGTCCTTCCCATCTTTTCCGCTGTAAGTCTTCGTCGGGGGCCGGTGCGCTCCTGCGGATTTCGGATTTCAGCTGCTAGTGAGCAGGCGTCAAGC
>Ga0247610_10008757_pt1 | contig 10263 bp, 13 predicted proteins | sample 174DNAGHGhighgp2_FD_193483 | JGI IMG/M metagenome (GOLD analysis project Ga0247610, IMG submission 193483) | Sheep rumen microbial communities from Palmerston North, Manawatu-Wanganui, New Zealand - 1742 DNA GHGhigh gp2 | ecosystem: Host-associated > Mammals > Digestive system > Stomach > Rumen... | reverse complement strand
AATAGTGTCCATTATCGCCTTCTTTTCGGTCTGCGGGGTGTTTATCATCAATTATCTCATCAAGACCGTTCTCTCCCTCGTTCGCAAGGATAACGGAACGGTCATACCGCTTATATGGATATCCGCACCTGTCTCATGCGGATTGATCAGCATCTTTTTTGCCAACGGCATGTGGTCATTTAACGAAGAGTTTGTATTCTTTAATATTCTCAGCGTTGTCTTCGGAGTCTTTGAGATAATCATCGTAAATATCTATTATGCTGTTTTTTACGGCAAAGACAGGATAATGATATTCTCACAGATACTGTTCAATGCTGCAGTCTGGGGCTACGTATTTTTGAATAATATCGACTCGTATATCCGCCTGGTCCACAACGTCTATCTTGCCATGTTTATACCCGCAGTCTTTGCAGGATATATCGAATTTGCGATCCGCAGCAGGCTGTCTGAAAACAAGTAATTCTTGTTATCTGCCGATGATCGTCAACATCAATATGCAATATAATTAAATTATGCATATTGCAGTTTGTGACGACGATGTTTTCTATGTTGATCTGATACTTAAGTACTCAAAAGAATACCTCACAAAGCGCGGTGCGGAGTTTGGAGGCAGAGGGTATTCATCTGCCGAAGAGCTGATAAATGATAAAGCCGCCCTTCATTATTATGATCTTTTCCTGCTTGATATAGAGATGCCGGACAAGACCGGTTTTGATCTGGTTCCTGTGATAAAAGCGGAGTGTCCCGGAGCGAGGATTGCTTTCGTTACGGCATTTGCGATGTATGCAAGAGACGGCTATAAGTACGGTGCTGTCAGGTATATCCTGAAAGATACCGATATACTGCAGACTGAACTCGAGGAGTGTCTCGGCGAGATGCTCAGACAGAGACGGTATGCAGACATGACCGAGACCGTCCGCATCGGGCGCGATAAACGCAAGATCCGTATCAGCGATATCGTCTATTATGAGAGCAGACGCAACTACATCTATGTCATAACATGTGACGGCAAGGAATACGTCAAAGAACCGCTTGGCCTTAAGCTCGGCAGACTCGAGGAACTCATGTCGGATAAGGATTTTGTCAGGATCCATCAGAGCTATCTCGTCAACATGAAATATATAACATCATTTTGCTACTATTATATTATCTGCAAAAACACCATCCGTCTGCCTGTATCTCATTCACTTTCCAAAGAGGCATCCTCCAGGATAACAGATTACCGCGGCCGTAATATATGGACATCATCTATCCTCTCGTAAGTGACCTGTTCTATATACTCTTATGCGCCTTTTTTGCGGACTCGTTCATTAAGGACGACAGGCATTCTGTGACCTCCGGGATAGCATTCCTGATCATTGCCGTATGGTTCACACTTACTGTAACCGTCACTTCTTTTTTGTCGGAGACAGTACTGATAAAGATAATCAGCCTTATGATAATCTCCGCAGTATTTATATCACTTCTTCACAGACAGTTCTCTCTGAGAACAATAGGCTCTGTTGGCATGTATCACGCACTCGGATTCTTCACCGAATTCATAGCGTGGATAACCGTGTCTTCCTTGAACCCCGGGATCGAACTGAACACATTGTCTTCCGAGATGACGGTCGTCATCGCCGGACTTATGAGCTATCTCGTACAGTTCCTCTGCACGATGTTCATAAGAAGATATATCTGCCGCAAGGAAACAGATATCATAAGCGGCAGCGAATGGCTCAGGGTGATCATCTTCCCGGTCTCCACTCTGTTTATCATGATGGCGATAGTCTACGGTACATACAAACATATATCGCATGAGATCTTCATCATAATGTACGGCGTTGCCGCTGCCGTTCTTTTTCTCAATATCTATGCGTTCCACACCATGATATATGCGACGGCAAAGGAGCGGCAGATCCGCGAGGCCAACGTAAGACTTGCAAATGCTTCCGACCAGATAAGACTCTATGCACGGATAGGAGATGAGCTCAAGGCAAGAAGCAGGCTGACGCATGAATATAAGAATAATCTCAACCTCATCAAAGCATGTGTACGGTCATCAGAATACGATAAGCTCAGCACGATCGTAAACTCATTCACCAGCGAGCTTGACGAGCTGACCGAAATAATCCATACGCACAATACGGCTGCTGATATCATACTCAATTCGAGATACTCCGAAGGCCGCCGCAAAGGAATAATATTTATCTTCACGCTTGACGATCTGTCAGATGTCCCGCTGTCCGAACCGGAGATAACGACACTTCTTGCCAATCTGACAGATAATGCGGTCGAAGCGTGCGCCAGGTGCAGCTGTGAGCAAAAGGTCATTCGGATCGGGTTCATAAATAATGATCATGAATTCATGGTATCCGTCTCCAATACATATGACGGGATCGTGCATATCGCCGGCGGCAGGCTCAGTACTGCCAAAGATGATCCTTACACCCACGGATGCGGCATGGATAATATCGAGTATATCGTGAACCGTCACGGCGGGACCGACTCTGTATCTTACGACGACAGTGAGTTCTGCCATACGGTCAGCATTCCGCGCCAAAACAACTGAAAATACTAATAAAACTCCCAAAAGTCCTGATTTGCTTAACATTATCCGCTGATGGCAGATAATGCCTGCATGACGGAAAAGATAGCAGACAAACTGACCGGATCAATGGTGACAAAAGGCCTGATAGATAAGGAGGATCAGGCAATCTATGCATACAACATCCGGGTCATGACGGAACAGATAACAGCATTTTTGCTGCTTATATTGATCGGCATATTAACGGGGTCGCTTACCGGGTCACTTGTATTCTTAGGTGTGTTCTTTGCACTCCGCAGATGTACGGGAGGTTATCACTGCAGTTCTTTTGGAGGCTGTCTCCTGTTATCGGTCATTACGATGATCCCAACTTTTTTATCGGGCGGGATCACAGACTGTGTAACGCCCTGGTATTACATGCTGCTTCTCCCTTCATCAGCATTCATCTTCATGACAGGGGCTGTCAATCATCCGTCCATGGATTGGTCCGGAGAAGAGCTTGATCTGGCTGCATCTCATGCACGCAGGACACTGCTCACCGTATTATCCGTTCTTATCCTTCTATTCATTGCAGGGACCGGCAGCGTTCTCACATTCTGCATGAGCCGGGGGATCGTACTCGATGCCGTCTCGATAATATTCGCAAAAATAAGCAAACAGGAGGTAAGTCATTATGAACAACAAGCTGTCTGACAGGCTTCTTCAGACCACAAAAGCACTTGTCGCCACCCGCGCCAAAACAACTCCCGGGGAGTTCCCCAACTGCCCCTTCATCTTCCACCAGCCCAAGAGACCGGTAAGGAAGGCCTGATATAAAAAAGCACCGTCCGGCTCCGGTGCTTTTTTGCAATCTGCAGTGAATACAGTATTTGATACTTATTATCCGATCTCAACCCAGACCGCCGGGCGGACTCCGATATTGTCTTCTTTAACTTTTTTTGTTTTTATGATAAAGCTGTTCTGAGTTGATGTCTCTATACACTGTGCCTTGTGTGTTCCTAAAGGTGTGTTAACCCACCATATGCTTGCTTTAGTCTTTGCTGCCTGTACTCCGTTATCTATTGCATAATCTGTTGCATATGCCCTTTTTGACTCACGGTCGAGCAGTTCATTTGCCTGATCGAGTGTCAGAATGAAAACACGGTCGCCGTCAACTTCAGCCAGTGCCTTCTGTTCGCTATCATCAAAAGCTTCTTCAAGATAATCGCTGTTCAGCCATTCTCTGAGATCACTTGTCTCCCAATCGCTGTTATCGTCATCATAAGCTTTGGCATCAACCACTTTCTCGGCGAGAAGAAGTGCTTTTCCGTCATCGATATCTATTACGAGCCACTCTTCAGCTCCGTGATAATCACCGAACTTAATGGTCTTGCCAACCTTGATCTGATCCGGCTCGAGACGCTCGCCTTTTTTGTTCTCCAGAACAGTCTTGGATGAACATCCGCAAAGACTGAACATGATCGTTGCAACTGCTGCCAAACCTAAAACCTTAATACTCTTCATAATGAACCTCCTGTGGTCTTAAATGATTTTATCAGATTCTTCATCTGATCTTTATACCTACAGGACAGGACAAGATCAAAAAGGTTCAAAAATAATAATAAAATTCATCGAGATATTTTTCGTGCCGTTAGCCGAAGGTATCCATTATCTCAAAAAGAACTGTATCAATTATGAATAGTTGCGCTCATAGAAATACAGATAAAGGTTTCATTTGAGTATGATATTACTAATCAAACAGCATATCATAAAACTAAAATTTGGTGTTGACATTCTACCTTATATTGGTAGAATGAAACCAGTTCAGTTAATTCTGAATTATGTGTAATTCTTTCGACAAATAGCATTATCAGGAGGTACATTATGGGTTACACAAGCTTTGGGGAGTATGTAAGAATATTAAGAATTAAGAGGCATGAGTTGCTAGGTGATATGGCAGATAAACTTGGAACTTCATTAGCTTTTTTGTCTGCAGTTGAAAATGGAAGAAAGAATATCCCTGAGTCTTGGTTCAATGCACTGGTATCTCTATATGATCTTAGTGACGAAGAACAAACAGCACTTAGAGATGCAATAGATGAGTCCAGACTCCAATACAAAATTGTTCCAAAATCTGCAGGAAAGATTCAAAGGCAGGCTGCAATGTGTTTTACACGTGCATTTGACGACATGGATGATAAAACAGCACAGGAAATCATTGATATCATTAACAAAAGGGGGCATAAATCATAATGGATTACATTACAAGACCAACTTCTAAAAAGGCGCTGCGCATAATGGCAAGAGAACTTCGAACTTATTGTGAAGTGCCCCAACATGGTCCTTTCCCTACACTTTTCATTCTGGATAGGCTCCGAGATTTGTTCCCTGGATCCAACTATGATCTCTTACCAGACGATAAGTTTCCCAAGAAAACTATGGCTCGATGCAAGCCAAACAATAGAGGTGGATACACAATAGAGATAAGAGAATCCGTGTATGATCGAGCACGTCACGGAAGAGGTCCAGATCTTGGTTTTATTTGCCATGAGATTTGTCATATTTTTCTCTTCAGCAAGGGATTTACCCCAATCTTTGAACGGAGTCTTAAGACACGTTCAATTCATGCATACAGAAGTGTAGAATGGCAAGCGAAATATCTTTGCGGAGAAGTTATGATTCCATATAAGGAAAGCATCGGTATGTCTATGCAAAAGATAATTGATTACTACCATGTGTCAAAATCATACGCAAAATCACGAATTGAAATGAACTAAAGGAAGGTGATGCTCTATGAATGATTCTTACTGAATACAAAGTGCGATCAACACATTGTATTCAACACACAAGAACAAAATAAGCGGGGATACGAATGCCCTCCAAACAAGTAAACGGCTTCTCGTATCCCCATACAACAATTGTATGGGCAAAGGAGGCCCAGTATTTATGAATTCATTTATTTTTAGAAATGATCCATTGTTTTTAAGGAACGAATTTGAAAATGATGGTCAATGGGAATTCCCTATAATTAAAAAGCAACCCCTGGATCTCAGTTCAGTAGAATTAATTGCATGTTCTGACATCAGCGCTCACGATACAATCAACACACACAAGGGCATACACCATTTTGTTGATGACTATAGATTTGAGGGTTTATACACTCATCCTGAGAGGTGCATTAACACTTATTCAAAGTATCGTTTTGCACTTACACCTGATTACTCATTATACTCTGAGATGAACCTTTGGCGACAGATTGAATCTGTCGGGAAATCTCGATGGGTAGGTGCAAATTGGCAAAAGCATGGCTTGACTGTAGTCGCTACCGTTAGTTGGGGACAACCTTCCAGCTATTCCTTCTGCTTTGACGGGATTGAGAAACATAGCGTTGTCGCAATCGGTATGATAGGATGCAAGCATAGCAGAATATCATTTATGCGTGGTTATGATGCAATGATCGAGGCAATCGATCCATATGCTATCATATGTTTAGGCAAACCCTTTCCAGAGATGGAAGGCAAAATAATTGAAGTGGATTATATTTCATCAAGGAGGGTTATGCGTAATGGGAGGTAGAGGAACTTTTGCTGCGGGTAATATAGTGGCGTACACATATAAGACAATCGGTACGATTGAAGGGGTAAAGATACTAGAGGGCATTGGTGGTAAGCACAGTCTTCCTGAAGAAGCTCATTCAAGTTCAGCTTATATCAAACTTGATAAAAATGGTAACTTTTATGAATTGAGACTCTATGACAAAGATCATTATCTTTATTTTGAGTTGGCTTATCATCCGGAACCATCGATAGACCCATCTCGCAAACCGGTATTACACTATCATACATACGACAGGCATTTTAATCGCACAAAGGCAATGAAAGCTACTAAGGCAATGATAAAGCATTTTAAAAAATACTTAAGGGGACTTATTATATGATTAATGGCAGTTTTAGCGAGTTTAAAAACATCTTATGTTATGGAGGAGAGTTGTTATTTGAATACAAGGGAAGCGATTATTTTATTCAAGGCTGGTCAAGCGAAGGCTTATGCACAATGGTTTTGGATAATCTTACTCATCCTAGTACAAATGGTTATGTTTGGGAGTGTTCTTGTAACAAAATGCGAGAATGCGCTGAAAAATTCTTAAAAGATCCCATTTGGGATGGAAAGTCATTTTCCGAAATACAGAAAGACACGATCTGGAAAGAATTCTAAAAAAGCCCACACAATGCGATCAACAGAGTGCAGGCCTAGTGAGGATACGAATACCCTCCAAACAAGTATAGTTATTTTACATTATTAACACCGCTATGTCAAAGATAACAGTCCAAAAAGAACCATCTAAATAAGACAATTATACTTTGTTCTCACTGCATTATCGCGAATTTGATCACACACTTAACTGCAACCTGTCCGTCAACAGTAGCAGTAGCCTCGCCCATTCCGACGGGGCCTCTGATCGCCGTGATCTTAGTCTCGAGGCGCACTACGTCACCGGGGACTATGGGTCTCTTGAACTTGCAGTTGTCTATGCCTGCAAATACTGCGATCTTGCCCTTGAACTCAGGCTGGCAAAGGATTGCTACAGCGCCTGTCTGAGCGAGCATTTCGACGGTCAGAACGCCGGGAACGATGGGTTCTCCGGGAAAGTGACCTGCGAAGAAGGGCTCATTGTATGTGATGTTCTTGTAAGCGATGCAGTACTGACCGGGCTCGTAATCCTCGACCTTATCGATCAGCAGGAAGGGCTGACGGTGAGGAAGGATATCCATGATCTGCTTGATGTTAAGTGAATTAGCCATGATAGACCTCCGTTAAATTACTCTTCGAATTTCTTGACGATCAATGTTGCGTTGTGTCCGCCGAAGCCGAGATTGTTTGTCATCGCATAGCGGATGTCCATCTTCTTGGGCTCGAAGAAAGTGTAATCGAGATCGCACTCCTCGTCTGCTTCCTTAGAACCTGCAGTAACGTGAACGAAGCCGTCCTCGATAGCCTTGACGCAGGCAATGAGCTCTACGCCGCCGGCACCGCCCAGGAGATGTCCGATCATGGACTTTGATGAGTTGATCGCAACCTTATATGCATCCTCTCCGAAAGCGTACTTGATGGCACGTGTCTCGAACAGGTCGTTGTGGTGTGTCGATGTTCCGTGAGCATTGATATAGTCAATGTCGGAAGGCTTGATGCCTGCTTCCTTCATGGCGATGATCATTGCAGTTCCCGCACCTGATCCGTCCTCTGCAGGTGAAGTGATGTGATATGCGTCGCATGTAGCGCCGTATCCTACGACTTCTGCCAGGATCTTTGCACCGCGTGCCTTTGCATGCTCGTATTCCTCGAGGACTACGACGCCTGCACCCTCACCGATGACAAATCCGTCACGGTTCTTATCGAAAGGTCTTGACGCAGTCTCGGGATCGTCGTTGGTGGACAACGCCGTAAGCGCATTGAATCCCTGAACGCCTGAGATACATACAGCCGCTTCACAGCCGCCGGCAACCATGACATCAGCTTCCTCGAACTTGATCGACTTGAACGCATCGCCGATAGAGTGAGCACCTGTCGCACATGCCGTAACGATACATGTGTTCTTGCCCTTCATGCCGTACTTGATCGCGATGTTGGCTGATGCCATGTTGGCGATCATCATGGGGATATAGAGAGGTGCCACCTTTTTGCCTTCGTGGATCTTGACCTGCTCCTTCTCGTGAGCCTGCATCGAACCGATGCCGGAGCTTACGATGACGCCTACCCTGTAGGGATCCTCGGAAGCCATATCAAGGCCTGACTGCTCGACTGCCTGTGATGCGGCAGCGACCGCATACTGTGAGAACAGTTCCATTCTCTTTGCAGTCTTGAAATCCATGTACTTGGTTACGTCAAAGTCCTTGACCTCAGCAGCGATGTGAACCTTGCACTCTGATGTGTCGAACTTTGTGATGGGAGCTACAGCCGTCTTGCCGCGCTTTAAGCCCTCCCAGTAGGACTGCACGTCATTTCCAAGAGGTGTGATAGCACCCATACCTGTTATTACTACTCTTCTTGCCATTTTATATTCTCCTTCGGGGAATTGATCACTTAAGTATCATCACATGTGCATGCCGCCATCAACGCTGATGACCTGACCTGTGATGTAAGATGCTTTATCTGATACGAGGAAGCTTACGCAGTTGGCGATATCCTCAGGCTGTCCGTAACGCTTCATGGGGATAGCTTCGAGCATTGCTTCCTTTACCTTGTCGGACAATACTGCAGTCATAGGTGTCTCAACATATCCGGGAGCGATAGCATTAGCTGTTACGCCGCGTGAAGCGAGCTCTCTTGCAACGCTCTTTGTAAGACCGATAACGCCTGCCTTGGATGCGGAGTAATTAGCCTGTCCGGCGTTGCCCTGGATGCCAACGATGGAGCTGATCGATACGATCCTTCCGGATCTCTGCTTCATCATGACGGGAGCAACCGCTCTCGTGAAGTTATATGTTCCCTTGAGGTTAACTGCGATAACAAGATCGAAATCCTCTTCCTTCATCCTTACAAACAGACCGTCTCTTGTGATGCCTGCGTTGTTGACGAGAACGTCTACGGAACCGAATTCCGCATTTACTTCCTCTACGACCTTATTGACTTCTTCGGAATCAGTTACATTGCACTTGTATGCCTTTGTCTTAACTCCAAGTGCAGCGATCTCTTTTGCTGTCTCCTCAGAGTTCTCAATGGGACAAGCATCGATGATGACGATATCATATCCGTCACCTGCGAGCTTAGCAGCGATAGCCTTGCCGATGCCTCTTGCACTTCCTGTTACGATTGCTGTCTTAGCCATTTATAGCCTCCTTTACTTTGGCGATATCTTCAACTGAAGATACGTTAATGACCGGGATCTCCGGTATAGTCTTCTTTACAAATCCTGCTATTGTCTTACCGGGGCCGATCTCGATTATAAGGTCGACTCCGAAGTCCTTCATTGTCCTCATTGACTGCTCCCACAGAACAGGTGAAGATACCTGCTTCTGGAGAAGATCCCTGACGACGGAAATATCATTTACAATCTCAGCATTGCAGTTGGCAACATAAGGAACTTCCAGCTCTGACAATCCTGTCTCGTCAAGATATTTCCTCAGATTGTCGCCTGCGGGCTTGAGCATGGGTGAATGGAAAGGTCCGGATACGTTGAGAGGAACTACTTTCCTTGCGCCTGCTTCCTGAAGGAGGGGCATAGCCTTCTCGACTGCTTCCTTTTTGCCGGTAATAACGATCTGTCCGGGGCAGTTGTAGTTAGCCATCGTGCATCCGTCGATATCCTTAATGACACTCTCGATCACACTGCTCTCCAGGCCGACTACTGCAGCCATTGTTCCTTCGCCTGCAGGGACCGTATTGCTCATAAGGCTTCCTCTGATCCTTGTAAGTCTTACAGCATCCGCAAATGCCATGGATCCTGATGCGACGAGTGCACAATACTCACCAAGTGACAGACCGCCTGTGATATCAGGCTTGATGCCCTCATTTGTCAGAGCTCTCGTCATGATCATGCATGCCGTTACAAGAGCGGGCTGTGTGAACTCTGTGATATTGATATCGTCATTTTCTTCGAAAAGGAGCTTGCCCATATCGATATCTGCAGCATTTGATGCCACAGTGATCATGTCTTTTGCCCAATCATAAGTATCGACAAAATCCTTTGCCATTCCGATCTTCTGGGCACCCTGACCGGGGTATGTAAAAGCGATCTTCATTATTATCAGATCTCCCTT
>Ga0247610_10008756_pt1 | contig 10263 bp, 6 predicted proteins | sample 174DNAGHGhighgp2_FD_193483 | JGI IMG/M metagenome (GOLD analysis project Ga0247610, IMG submission 193483) | Sheep rumen microbial communities from Palmerston North, Manawatu-Wanganui, New Zealand - 1742 DNA GHGhigh gp2 | ecosystem: Host-associated > Mammals > Digestive system > Stomach > Rumen ... | reverse complement strand
CACGGTCAGCGACGTGCTTGCGGCCACCATCAAATCCCCGGCCGACATCCTCAAGACGCAGGCCGCCATCGACAAGCTCTACACCATCCCCGCCATCCCGAAAGACCGCGTCAACAGCCTTAACCTGGAGTATCAGTTCAAGATCATCAACTACTTCGACACGATGCCCGCCACCCCCGAGAATGTCGCGCAGCTCAATGCCACCTACCAGAAAATCAAAGAGATCCGGAACGACAAGTTGGACAGCTGGAAGAACGCCTTCAAGCTCGCCTCCTACTTCAACAAACGCTACGACTATATGTACTCCCTGTCGCTGATGACCCCGTTCCTCAGCGACCCGACCATCTCCGAGGACTTCATCTTCTCCTACATCTCCTTGGCGGCACACCGCGAGGAGACCTACCTCAGCGGGCTCTTCACCCAGGCCGTGAAGCTCGCCGCCGAGAAGAACGCCCCCCGCCTCTGCGGCCTCATCGACAAGCTGCCCTCCTGCATCCTCGAGAACGAAGAAGCCAAGAAGGTCATCTGCAAAGCCTGCAACCGTTAACGTTGGCGCTTAGCTTTTAGCTTTTTTAAGGAAGTTTAGAATTTAGAACGACAACGGAATACGTATATCCCAAAATGAAGAAAATGAGCATCCAAGAGCCTACGACCAACGACCAACAACCCATTAGCAGCCAACAGCCAACAGACGAACTATACGAACACTACCGCTTCGAGGTCACCGCGGGCACGGAAATGCTCCGCATCGACAAATACCTCTTCAACCTGATCGCCAACACCTCGCGCAACAAGGTACAACAGGCGGCCAAGGCGGATTGCATCCTCGTGAACGGCAAACCCGTCCGGCAGAACTACAAAGTGCGCCCCGGCGACACCATCTCCGTGCTCATGCCCAACCCGCCCAACGACACCGAAATCCTCCCCGAACATATCCCCCTCAACATCGTCTATGAGGACAAAGACCTCCTCATCGTGAACAAGGAGCCAGGGATGGTGGTGCACCCCGCCTACGGCAACTACACCGGCACCCTCGTCAACGCCCTCTTCGACTACTTCCAAGGCCAAACCCTCGAGGACGGCTCCCCGGTGAAACCCCTCCTGGTGCACCGCATCGACAAGAACACCTCCGGACTGCTGGTGGTGACCAAAAACGAGCTCGCCCAGATGCGCCTGGCCAAGACCTTCTTCGACCACAACCTCGAACGCAAATACTGGGCCCTGGTGTGGGGCTCCTTCGACGAGGATGCCGGCACCATCGTCGGCAACGTGGGCCGCAACCCCAAAGACCGGATGGTGATGACCGTCTTCCCCGAAGGCAGCGACCAAGGCAAACACGCGGTCACCCACTGGCGCGTGGTCGAGCGCTTCGGCTACGTCACCCTCGTCGAGTGCCAGCTCGAGACCGGCCGCACCCACCAGATCCGCGTCCACATGCAGCATATCGGGCACCCGCTCTTCAACGACGAGGCCTACGGCGGCAACCGCATCCTCAAAGGCACCACCTTCACCAAATACCAGCAGTTCATCCGCAACTGTTTCGCCCTGATGCCCCGCCAGGCGCTGCACGCCAAGTCGCTGGGCTTCAAGCACCCCATCACCGGCAAGGAAATCCTCTTCGAGTCGGAACTGCCCGAGGACTTCGCCGCCGTGGTGGAGAAATGGCGCGGATATTCCAAAAACGAGACGCTGTAGAGACGTGAAATACGCCGCCTCCATGCACCGTTTTTACCTCGCAGGGTTTCCGCAGTCTCTGTATTATATGACCCGATTCGAATACAGATGTTGTGGCGGATGCCGATGAGTAAGACAGAGACATACCAGAGCGAACGACGCCGTTCCATCCTCCTGCGGATGGTGGGGTGTCTGCTCCTGCTGTGCCTCTCCGTCGGGTATCTCTCCGCGCAGACAAACGATGACAACGCTCCCGTCCTGAACCGACGCGACTCCATCCGCGCCGCCAAGAATCTCAAGGAGGTGGTGGTCTCCAAAAAACGGCCGAAATACGTCCGCAAGGGAAACCCCGCCATCGAACTGGCCAAGAACGTCATCAAACACAAAAACGACAATAGAATAGAGTCCGTGGAATCGTATAAGTCCACGAACTACAAGAAGTTAGTACTCTCTTTCGGACGTTTCAATATGAACTTCCAAAAGAACAAGATAACCCGGCAGTGGTCCTTCCTCGAGAAATACATCGACACGCTGCCGCCCGACACGATGCCCGTGCTCACTATCTCGGTGCGGGAGCGCTTGGAGGACCACTACCACCGAAAATCCCCGCGCAAGGACGTGATTTACGTGCGCGCCCGACGGATGCAGGGAGCCGACGAGAGCCTCGACAAGGAGGGCCTCGGCACCAACCTCGACGCCATCTTCACCGAAGTCAACATCTTCGACAATGACATCGAGCTGATGCTCAACCGCTTCGTCAGCCCGCTCTCCTCCACCATCGCCACCACCTTCTACCACTACTACATCACCGACACCGTGATGATAGACAGCGTCTCCTGCATCGAGCTCACCTTCACGCCCGTCAACAGCCACGACTACGGCTTCAACGGACGGATGTACATCGTCAACGACAGCTCCTACGCCGTGAAACGCTACATCATCAACATCCCCCACCGCATCAACATGAACTTCGTGAACCAGCTCGTCGTGGAACAGGAGTTCATGCAGACCGACAGCGGACTCTGGGTCCCCCGTATCGCCCACACCACCGCCTCCTTCTCCCTCCTCAAAAGCAAGAAGTTGCGGAAGATCTACGCCCACCAGACCACCTTCTGGTTCGGCTACGAGACCGGCGTGGGCATCCCCGACTCGCTCGATGTGGCCCTCACCGGCGAAGAGCTCGTCTCCCCCGACGTCTGGAAGTACAAGAGCGGCCGCTGGAAGGAGATGCGCCCCCTGCCGCTGAATCCCAAGGAGTCGTTCATCGACAGCTTGGGACCGGAGCTGCGCCGCATGCCCGCCTTCAAGGCGCTCGAAAAGACCGCCGAAATCCTCGCCTCTGGCTATATCGCCACCGCCAAGAACCGCAAAGACAGCTATTTCGACATCGGCTCCATATATAATATGGTAAGCTTCAACCCCGCCGAAGGACTGCGACTGCGCATCGGCGGGATGACCACCGCCAAGCTGCACGACCAGTGGTTCATGAACGCCTATCTCGCCTACGGGTGTCGCGACCGGCGGCTGAAGTACAGCTTTTCCATGATTCACACCTTCGACAAAAAGACCCGACATGCCTATGAATCCCCTCGCAATGGACTTACAATCAGTACAATGTACGATGTTGAGAGACCTGGGCAACAATACACATACATGGACCGTGACAACATCTTGCTGTCGTATGACAGAGACACGACTGCAGCGGCCGCGCAGTACGTCCGTCGCACGAAAGTGCACTATCAGCGCGAGTGGCCCAGTCGGCTCCGGCTTGAGACATGGCTCCAGTACGAGAACAACGAGGCGGCCGGATCGCTGGCCTACTGGCGCATCAACCGCGACGGCTCGGTCACGAGGGTGAAGGACTTCAACAACTTGGAGTGGAGCGTGCGCCTCCGCTGGGCCCCCGGCGAAACCACCATCGACAGACAGCACGGCGACAAGAAACCCTTCAAGCTCTCCAAGGACGCCCCCGTGCTCATCCTCACCCACACCTTCGGCATCCTCAGCGGCGACCTCCAGTACAACAAGACCGACCTCTCCGTGGAGAAGCGCTTCTGGCTCTCCGCCTTCGGCCATATTGACGCCACCCTGCAGGCCGGAATCGTCTGGGACGCCGTGCCCTACACCAAGCTCTACATCCCGCAGAACAGCCAGTCGCTCTTTATGATGCCCAACACCTTCTGCCTGATGAAGCCGATGGAGTTCCTGATGGACAAATACGTGGCCCTCTACGCCACCTACTACCTCAAAGGGCTGATCTTCAACCGCATACCCTACTGGAACCGCCTCAACCTCCGCGAGGTGGTCTCCTTCAGCGGCATCTACGGCGGCCTCTCCCCCAAGAACATCCCCGGCCCGAACACCCCCGGCCTCTACCTCCTCCCCGACGGCTGCGGACAGCTGGGCAAGGTGCCCTATATGGAGATCACCGCCGGCATCGAGAACATCTTCGAGTTCCTCCGCATCGACTACGTCCGCCGCATCAGCTACGCCAAAAACCTCAAAGGCTGGGACAAAAACGGCATCCGCTTCACCTTCCGCGTCTCGTTCTGACGCAAACAATTCCTCTCCCCACGGGAGAGGGGTGCCCGAAGGGCGGGGTGGGGGCCTCCCATCGGCCGCCAGGCCGAAAAAAAACGTTAAAAAAAGTTAATCACGTCCCTGCAATTGTAAAAATACTACTTTTGCAGTTTTCAGATTGTTAACGAATAAGACGGCAGATGGACAAAGTTACCATATTACCCTACGATAGGATCTACCAAAATTTCATAGACCCTAAGTATCTGCATGACGGTCACGACGAATACTACTACCGCGACCAGCAGGTGAAGAAACCCGAAGGCGGGTGGCGGCACCTCCGCTCCGACGAAATCGAACGCCTCGTCCTCAACAACAACTCCGCCTCCAACTGGGACGACATCTGGGTCACCGACCAGTTCGACACCGCGATGGTGCGCAACAACCACTTCTTCGGGATGGTGCGCATCGGACGCGTCACCCGACACGTGCTCCAATACCACGACCTGCGCGTGCCGGTCGGCATCACCGACAGCAGCATCATCTCCTGCGACATCGGCGACGACGTGGCCGTCCACGACGTCCACTATATGGCCAACTGCATCATCGGCGACCGCTGCATCCTCTTCAACATCCAGGAGATCTCCACCACCGACCACTCCAAGTTCGGCAACGGCACCATCAAGGAGGGCGAACCCGAGGATGTGCGCGTCTGGCTCGAGGTGATGAACGAGATCGGAAGCCGAAAGATCATGCCCTTCGACGGGATGACCACGGCCGACGCCTACCTCTGGGCCAAATACGTCGACGACACCAAGCTACAGGAGCGCCTCAAGGAGATCACCCAGGCCAGCGTCGATATCCACCGCGGCTACTACGGCACCATCGGCGAGGGCTGCGTCATCAAGAACTGCTGGATCCTCAAGGACGCGAAAGTCGGCCCGCACTGCTACATCAAGGGCGCGAGCAAGCTGAAGAACGTCACCATCAACTCCTCCGAGGAGGAACCGTCGCAGATCGGCGAGGGCGTCATCCTCGTGAACGGCGTCACCGGCTACGGCTGCCGCATCTTCTACTCCGTGGTGGCCACCCGCTTCGTCCTGGGCGACAACTGCAACCTGAAATACGGCGCGCGCCTCATCCACTCCGTCCTCGGCGACAACTCCACCATCTCCTGCTGCGAGGTGCTGAACAACATCATCTTCCCCTCGCACGAGCAGCACCACAACAACTCCTTCCTCATCTCCGCCTGCGTGATGGGACAGAGCAACATGGCCGCCGGCGCCACCATCGGCTCCAACCACAACAGTCGCGCCACCGACGGCGAAATCGTCGCCTCGCGCGGATTCTGGCCGGGCCTCTGCTCGAGCGTCAAGCACTCCTCGCGGTTCGCCAGCTTCACCCTGCTGAGCAAGGCCGACTACCCCAACGAGTTGGACATCCGGCTCCCCTTCTGTCTCGTGAGCAACAACGCCGCCAAAGACGAGCTGCACCTCATGCCCGCCTACTGGTGGATGTACAATATGTACGCCCTCGCGCGCAACACCTCGAAGTACCAGAGCCGCGACAAACGCAAACGCAAAATCCAGAACATCGAGTTCGAGACCCTCGCCCCCGACACCGTGGAGGAGATCATCGAAGGCCGGAAGCTCTTGGAGGTGTGGGTCGCCAAGGCCTACCTCCGCTCGCAAGGCGAAGACCCCGACCGGTACGAATACTACAACCTCCGCGAGTGCGGCAAGAACCTTCTCGACAACGAACCCTACACCGTCGAGAAGCTGGAGGTCCTCGGCGAGAAGGTCGAGAAAGGCCGTCGCAAGGTGGTCATCGACAAAGCGCTGAAAGCCTATCACGCGTACGGCGACATGATTGTCTACTACGCCGTGAAGACCTGCCTGAACTACCTCGAATCCCATCCCGGTGTTACGATGAAGGCCATTGTGGAGCACATGCGCGGCAAACGCCTCCGCAAGTGGATCAACCTCGGCGGCCAGACCATGCCCGAGGAGTACGCCGACCAGCTCCGCGCCGACATCCGCGACGGCGTGCTCAACACCTGGGACGACATCCATCACCGTTACGACGAGCTCTGGAAAGACTACCAGCGTGAGAAGCTGCGCCACGCCTACTTCTCCCTGATGTTCCTCTACAAAGACGACACCGACGTGATGACCAAGGAGATGTGGCAGGAAAACCTCGACCAGGCCGCCCGCATCCAGCAGTACATCTGCGACCAGGTCTATGAGAGCCGCAAGAAAGACTACGACAACGAGATCCGCAGCGCCACCTTCCGCAACGAAGCCGAAAAGCTCGCCGTCGTCGGCCGCATCGACGACGTCTCCTTCGTCAAACAAATCCGCCAACGAACCAAAGAGTTTGTGTCGCTGGTGCGGAAATACAAGGAATGATCCTTCCCCGCACGGCAGGTGCGGGCGACCGAAATTCCCCTCCTATTTTAGGAGGGGTGCCCGAAGGGCGGGGTGGTAATATAAATGATTGGCCGATAGGCCATCCTTAATAACAGCAACGGCCTTACGGCTATTGCAGAGGCCCCTACCCCGGCCTACGGCCACCCCTTCCCAAAGGGAAGGGGAATTCCCCCGCTTCGGCACGGTGTGCCAAAGATGAAAAATTAAGCATACGAAGTTAAATAAACAGAGAAGATTATAGCATCAGTAGTAATAAACAACAATAAAACGATATCACTATGCGAGTCATCATCACCCCCAACTACGACGAAATGTCCCAATGGGCCGCCAACCACATCGTAGAGCGCATCAAAGCGTTCAAGCCGACGGCCAAGAAACCCTTCATCCTGGGTCTGCCCACGGGTTCCACCCCCATCGGCACCTACAAGGAGCTCATCCGCCTCCACAAGGCCGGCAAGGTCTCCTTCAAGAACGTGGTCACCTTCAATATGGATGAGTACGTCCAGATCCCGGAGGACCATCCCGAGAGCTACCACAGCTTCATGTGGAACAACTTCTTCAGCCACATCGACATCAAGAAGGAGAACGTCAACATTCTCAACGGCAACGCCAAGGACTTGGAGGCCGAGTGCGCCCGTTACGAGGGGAAGATCAAGAGCTATGGCGGCATCGACCTCTTCATGGGCGGCATCGGCCCTGACGGCCACATCGCCTTCAACGAGCCGGGCAGCAGCCTCACCTCGCGCACCCGCGTGAAGACCCTCACCACCGACACGGTCATCGCCAACTCCCGCTTCTTCGACAACGACATCAACCAGGTGCCCAAGACGGCCCTCACCGTCGGGGTCGGCACCGTGATGGACGCCCGCGAGGTGATGATCCTCGCCAACGGTCATGGCAAGGCCCGCGCGTTGGCCGCCGCCATCGAGGGCGCCGTCAGCCAGATGTGCACCGTCTCCGCCCTCCAGCTCCACCCCAAGGGCATCATCGTCTGCGACGATGCCGCCTGCGACGAGCTCACCTACGGCACCGTCAAATACTTCAAAGACATCGAGAAGCGGTAACTTTGACCATCTGCGGGACGCAGATGGCTCCCAAAAAAATGTACCTTTGCGAATTCTTTAGAAGGTGCATTTTTTTTATGTCAAAACCCAATAACCCGTTCACAATGAGGAAGAACAACATCATCATCGCCGCGTGCCTGCTCGTCGCTGTGCTGGCGGTCACCGGCTGCTGGGCCATCACCAAGGGGCACCACGAAGCCGACCCCACCCCGAACCAATACGCCAACACCCTCACCTCGCCGCCCCTGCCGCAGAGCCTCACCTTTGCCGGCGAAGAGGTCCCCTTGGACGTCTATTGGGTGCGCGAAGCCCTCGACCGCGAGCTCGTCATCAGCTGCTACCAGCACTCCAAGACCCTGCGCATCCTCAAGCTGTCGAGCCGCGTCTTCCCCACCGTCGAGAAGATTCTCAAGGAGGAGGGCGTGCCGGATGATTTCAAATACCTCTGTGTCGCGGAGAGCGGCTTGGAGAACGTCACCTCGCCCGCCAATGCCGGCGGTTATTGGCAGTTCATCCCCTCCACCGCCAAGGTCTATGGCTTGGAGGTCGGCACCGACGTCGATGAGCGTTGTCATCTCGAGAAGGCGACCCGTGCGGCCTGCAAGTACCTCAAGAAGATGAAGAACCAGTTCGGCAGCTGGACCATGGCGGCGGCCGGCTACAACCGGGGCGACGGCGGTCTGCAGGCGGCCGTCGATGACCAGAAAGTGCACAACTACTGGGATCTCTGGCTCAACAGCGAGACCTCCCGCTACGTCTATCGCATCCTCTCCTTCAAGCTCATCTTCGAGAACCCGCAGGCTTACGGCGTGGCCATCTGTCCCGCGCAGATGTATCCCCCCATCGAGACCAAGACCGTCAAGGTGACCACCTCCATCGCCAGTCTCCCGCGTTTCGCCGAGGAGCACCACGTCACCTACCGCGAGCTCCGCAACCTCAACCCCTGGATCCGCAACAACAAGCTCACCGTCGCCTCCGGCAAGTCCTACGAGATCGAAATCCCCGTGCATCCCAAGTCCCACTACCGCGACCTGCTCAAGCATTGCGACAACCCGTATTTGAACCTTGGCGCGAGCGAGTAGGAGGTTCCGCTCGCCGCTGCGCGTCTCGGAATGACGGTGCCGCGCCTGGGGGCAAAGGGGAAGTTGGAGGTTCCGCTCGACGCTGTCGCGTCTCGCGGAATGACGGTGCCGCGCACGGGGGTCAAAGGGGAAGTTGGAGGTTCCGCTCGCCGCTATCGCGTCTCGCGGAATGACGGTGTGCGCACGGGGTCAAAGGGGAAGTTGGAGGTTCCGCTCGCCGCTATCGCGTCTCGCGGAATGACGGTGCCGCGCACGGGGTCAAAGGGGAAGTTAGAGGTTCCGCTCGCCGCTATCGCGTCTCGCGGAATGACGGTGCCGCGCACGGGGGTCAAAGGAGAAGTTAGAGGTTCCGCTCGCCGCTATCGCGTCTCGCGGAATGACGGTGCCGCGCACGGGGTCAAAGGGGAAGTTGGAGGTTCCGCTCGCCGCTATCGCGTCTCGCGGAATGACGGTGCCGCGCACGGGGGTCAAAGGGGAAAAGATGGGCGGCGGAGAGGGTGTCTGTGATATCGGAGCCCCTTTACCGCCGCCCATCTTTTCCCCCTCCCTCTCTGCGGCGGCCCGTCATTCCGCCGCCGACGTCAGGAGGCGGCGGAACCTCCCTTTTTCCCTAGTGTTTCATTCTCTTTCAGCGGAGCCCGTCATTCCGCCGAAGCCGTTAGGCGAGGCGGAACCCCCAACTCGCCAGTGAGCGCAGTGGCTCCTTAACCCCTAACCCCTAACCCCTAACCCCTAACCCTTAAACCATCAACCTTAAACCTTAAACCAAAAAAATTGTATCTTTGCCGCTTGTTTATAAATTGACGGAAAATGTATATGAAAAAGACGTTAGCGTACATTATGGTGTTGAGTATCACGGTCTTGGCGGCTTGCTCCTCACCCAAGAAGGTCAAGACGGAAGAGGCCTCCGCCACCACCGGCGCCACCGAACAGACATCCCAAAACAAAGATAACGACAAGATGACCCAAGTCCTACTGAAAACCACATTCGGCGACATCGTGATCGCCCTCTACAACGACACGCCCCAGCACAAGGCCAACTTCGTGAAGCTGGTCAACGACAAGTTCTACGACGGCGTGCTCTTCCACCGCATCATCAAGGGCTTCATGATCCAGGGCGGCGACCCCGACTCCAAGACCGCGAAACCCGGCCAGCGCCTCGGCTCCGGCGATGTCGGCTACACCATCCCCGCCGAGTTCGTGCCCGCCCACATCCACAAGCGCGGCGCCGTGGCCGCAGCCCGCATGGGCGACAACGTCAACCCCCAGAAGGCCTCCTCCGGATGCCAGTTCTACATCGTTGACGGCACCGTCTATGACAACGACAAACTCAACATGCTCGCCATGCGCCTCGGCAAGACCTTCACCCCCGAACAGGTCCAGGCCTACACCACCGACGGCGGCGCCCCCTTCCTCGACGGCGAATACACCGTCTTCGGTGAGGTCGTCCGCGGCATGACCGTCGTCGACAAGATCGCCGCCCAACAGAAAGACGCC
>Ga0247610_10008753_pt1 | contig 10264 bp, 13 predicted proteins | sample 174DNAGHGhighgp2_FD_193483 | JGI IMG/M metagenome (GOLD analysis project Ga0247610, IMG submission 193483) | Sheep rumen microbial communities from Palmerston North, Manawatu-Wanganui, New Zealand - 1742 DNA GHGhigh gp2 | ecosystem: Host-associated > Mammals > Digestive system > Stomach > Rumen... | reverse complement strand
TATACAGTGATAATGTCCATTCTTTGTTTTCTTCTCTCCCAAAAATATAAGAAAACAGCCTGTCTTTGTTCTCTCGGTTGATCGTTTCGCTCACTCGCTTCTCCTTTCATTATACTAATCAAAAACTATGGTTTCAAGTACAATTCCGGGAAAAGAGTGGCGAACGCCCAGACGTTTCCAGAAAATGATAGAACAATAATAACACCGATTTACTAGGCTGTAAAGCAAAAATCCATCCTCCCGGATTTGCTATTTTCCACCTGCTGTGTTAGAATGAAACATCCAAAAACCGAAGGAGGTATGTGACTTATGGCAGAGATCCAATTAACCGCTGCTAACTTTGAAGCAGAAGTACTGCAGTCCGATGTCCCTGTACTGGTCGACTTCTGGGCACCGTGGTGCGGGCCCTGCAAAATGCTCGGACCCATCATCGGACAGATCGCAGACGAATCCGACGGAAGCTACAAAGTCGGCAAAGTCAATGTGGATGACGAGCAGGAGATCGCAGCTAAGTATAACATCATGTCCATCCCCGCGTTAAAAGTATTTGAAAAAGGAGCTGTCGTTCGTGAGTCTGTAGGGATGGTTCCCAAGGATCGCGTACTCGCACTTCTGAAAGGATAAAGAAATGACCGATATCATCATCATCGGCGCAGGTACCGCAGGGTTATCTGCTGCTATTTATGCGCTTCGTGCAGGGAAAAGCGTATTGCTTTTCGAACAGCTCTCCTACGGCGGGCAGATCGTGAACACCCCGGAGATCGAAAACTATCCCGGGATCAAAAACATCTCCGGCTTTGATTTCGCTACGGGCCTCTATGAACAGGCCGAGGCACTCGGCGCAAAAGTGGAATATGCACAGGTCACGTCCATTGAAGACGGCGATCTGAAAAAGGTGACCGCCGGCGGCAAGACCTACGAAACAAAAGCGATCATCCTCGCGACCGGAGCGAAGAACCGTCCGCTCGGACTCGAAAAAGAAACGGAGCTGATCGGCAGCGGGATCTCCTACTGCGCGACCTGCGACGGAGCTTTCTACAAAAACCGTCCTGTTGCAGTCAACGGCGGAGGCAATACCGCCCTCGAAGATGCTCTGTTCCTTTCGAACTACTGCAGCAAAGTCTATCTCATCCACCGTCGTGATGAATTCCGCGGAGAGGTGAAGCTGGTAAACCGTCTGAAAGAAAAAGAAAATGTCGAGTTTATCCTGAATGCGACCGTTACCGCACTTCTCGGCGATGATATGCTGACCGGCATCGAAGTCACCGACAAGATCAGCGGTGACAAAAAAACCGTCACGGTGGACGGTTTGTTCATAGCGATCGGACAGATACCCGAGAATGCAGCCTTTGCGCCTCTGATCACACTGGATCCCGCAGGCTACATTACCGCGGGCGAAGACTGCAAAACCAATGTAAAAGGAATCTTCGTGGCCGGGGATTGCCGCACCAAGACCGTGCGCCAGCTTACGACCGCGGCTGCCGACGGCGCTGTCGCCGCCCTCGCCGCCTGCGCTTATATAGGGTAGTAAATATATAGATTCACCTTGTTGTGTGAGACGTTTTCCAAAACGCAGTATCACCCGCGAAGTTTTGTGATGAAGCGCTCCATACGCTCCAATGCGATCTTGAGGTTCTCGATCGAATACGCATACGAGATACGAAGGAATCCTTCTCCACAGTCGCCGAATGCCGTCCCGGGCACAACGGCGACTTTTTCTTCCTGCAGGAAGCGTGTCGCAAACTCATCGGAAGTCATCCCGAACTCTTTGATACACGGGAATACATAGAATGCACCATAAGGTTCGAAACATTCCAGTCCCATCTTACGGAATGCCTCCATCAGGAAACGACGCCGCTGATTATAGGCATCGCGCATCTTTGCCACATCTTCATCGCCGTTTTTCAGTGCCTCGACTGCCGCATACTGGCTCGTCGTCGGTGCACACATGATCGCAAACTGATGGATCTTCAGCATCTGCTGCAGGATGATCTGCGGTGCGCAGGCGTATCCGAGACGCCATCCGGTCATCGCATACGCTTTTGAAAATCCGTTGATCAGTACAGTACGCTCACGCATCCCCGGGATCTGTGTAATGGAGACATGGTCTCCTTTGTAAGAAAGCTCGGAATAGATCTCATCGGAGATCACAAAGAGATCGTGCTTCTCGATCACCTTTGCGATGGATTCCAGATCGGAACGCTCCATGATCGCACCGGTCGGGTTATTCGGGAACGGCAGGACGAGCACCTTTGATTTCTCCGTGATCGCATCTTCCAGTTCCTGCGCCGTCAGACGGAATTCATTCTCTGCCTTCAGGTTGATGGTGACGGGCTTCGCACCGGTCAGGATCGCACAGGGCTCATAGGAAACATAGGAAGGCTGCGGGATCAGGACCTCGTCCCCGGGATCGCACATCGCACGGAGCGCGATATCGATGCCTTCGGAACCACCGACCGTGACCATGACTTCCTTATTGTAATCGTACTCGACGCCGATCCGGCGCTTCAGGTAATTCGTGATCTCAACTTTTAATTCCTTCAGGCCGGCATTGGACGTGTAGAAAGTGCGTCCCTTTTCGAGGGAATAGATTCCCTCGTCGCGGATATGCCAGGGCGTATCGAAATCCGGTTCACCGACACCGAGAGAGATCGCATCTTTCATCTCACTGACGATATCAAAGAACTTCCGGATCCCGGAGGGTTTGATCGTAACTACTTTTTCGGATAATGGATTTCTCATGGTGTGATCATCTGCCTTTCATCTGCCGACTGCTTCGCCATAATGGTACCGTGGTCCTTATACTTTTTCAGGATGAAATGCGTCGCGGTACTGAGGACGTTTTCCATCGTTGCGAGCTTATCGGTAACAAACATCGAGATCTCCTTGATCGAACGGCCCTCCAGGGTCACGAGCAGATCATATCCGCCGCTGATGAGATAAACGCTCTTTACTTCGGGATAGTTGTAAATACGCTCCGCGAGTCCGTCGAAGCCCTGTCCTCTCTGCAGCGTTGCTCTTACTTCGATCAGAGCCGTCACCTTTTCCAGATCGGTCTTTTCCCAGTCGATCATGGTATGATAACCGCAGATCACACCTTCCTCTTCCATCTTTTCCATTTCGGAGGCGATCATTTCATCCGTGCTTCCGAGCCGTACGGCCAGTTCGTGGATATCCACGCGGCTGTTTTTTTCGATCGTTGTCAGTATCTCATCTCGTAACATTGCTATTTTTCCTTTCTTTGATATTTGGAAATTGATTTCATTTGCAAAACTTACGGCCTGGTCAAAAATCGTTCCGTATCATCATAACATATGAGACGCTTATTATCCTCGCTCGTTTTTCCGATGACGTACGCATTCGGATACCCCTGCTCCCGAAGCGACTCAGACAGATATGCTCCGTCTGTACTCAGACACAGCAGCAGATCGCTCGTTATTGTATAAGGATCCACATCCAGCGTATTGCAGATCTCCACGGTCTCCTGCAGGATCGGTATCTTTTTCAGATCGATCCTAAGTCCAGTCCCGGCCTGTTCTGCCAGACGCCACAGCATCGCGTAGATCCCTCCGCTTCCGTCCGATTCCGAATAAGGCAGCGCACAAAGCGGTGCTTCTTCCACGGAACGCAGCCGTGCTTCGGCATTCTCCAGATAGGTCCCTGTATATCTCTCCGCCAGCCGGTCCCGGAAACGGTCCAGCAGCTCCAGAGATCCCGGTACCCCGACCGGAGAGGAACATACTACGTCAAGGTTCCTGTTCGTCATCTTCTTCAATATCATTGATGAGCAGCTGCTCCGCAGGAAGTGTGAACTCCCTTTCGCCGGCAAGCACCCGTTCATACATCGTATTCTGGATCATCGCAGCACTTTCGGCAATGTTGATGATCGTTCCGCTGTCCCCTGTATCGATCGCTGCCAGAAAATCCATGACAACCTGTTTATCAAAGGAAACGTCCAGGGGCAGCTCCATTCCTTCTATTTCGATATCTTTCTCGCGGGTATAGCGTTCGATCACATTTGCACCTTCCCCGACTTCCAGCAAGGTATCGATCACCCGCGTATTCTCCCAGTACGGCCGGAACTCTCCGATCTCAACTTCGATCGGATCGATCCCCTCTGCTTTCAACGTGATCTTCGTCTTTCCGATCTCATTCAGATAAGCCTCGATCGCACTCTCCGCTTCCTCAGGAGTTTTCCCCGAAACATCCACGGCTCCGATCCTCACGCCTTTATAGATCGTGCCCTCAAAATGCGGTTTTCCGGTCTTTTCTTCCTCTTCCTCGCTTTCGTTTGCAATCCCCCGGATCGTTACCGGCTGATCGTCCTGCTTTTCGATCACCCTCTTTACTTTTCGTTCCGAAGCGATCCCCGCAACGATCGAAATGACCAAAAAGACCGCCAGTACTATCAATAGAGGATATCGTCTGATTCCTTGCATATTCACCGGCTTTCCGATATAATACTAAAACGACAGATAAGCGGCGATACCCGGAAGCACCATCGCCAGGATCAAAATGACGATCATTACGGTGCGAAGCGTCTTCTTATTTTTATTACCGTTCATATTAAACATGGAACACCCTCCTACGGAGAACTATTATATATGCTGGTCCCTATTTTAACAAGCGTTATCATTCTGGTCATCATCATGCAGATGGCCCTGAAACGGTCCGACCGCAAAGCGGATCATGCTCTCGACGATTTCTGGGCAAAAGAAAACGCCGCTAATAATGTCCGGCGCAAATCCCTCGATGACCTGGACTACCTGACGATCCCCGACGAATTCTACGACTACCCCGTCGATCCCGACAGCCACGATTCCTCGGAAGCCATGCATATCCTGGAAAATCTTCGCGGACAGAAGATCGTAAACTTCACCGGGATCTCCAACACGGATCTGAAGCTTTCCTACGGTACCGCAAACATCACGGTACTGGCCGTCTATGACCAGAACTACACGATGCTCGTACGTGCGCTGCAGATGTATGCAGAGTATTTCTATCGCCTGAAAGATCTCGAGCATTCCAGAAAACTTCTGGAATATGCCGTGAGCACCCGTACCGATATCGGTGCCAGCTATAAACTGCTGGCGGATATCTATGCTGAGGAGGGAACACCCGGAAGGATCTCGGAACTCATTGAGACCGCACGCACCCTCCACACGCCGACGACTCCGGCAACTCTTCGCTCACTCGAAGAAAAGATGTCCTCTTCTATACCACCGGAGCCTTGATGCCCCAGATCAGATTTCTCCACTGTTCCACCTGCTCGACGGTCATGAAGCCGTTGGAAGTTCCCATGTATCCGATCTTGTAGGATGCAAAGAGCAGAGCGTTCTTGATCGAATCCACCGAATCACCGGTCTCCATATAATAATGCAGAAAGCAGGCAAAGAGAGCGTTTCCGGCACCGGCCGTATTGACTACCTCGTTCGTCTTTACCGTATTGTAATGAACATTAAGCTCGCGGGCACGATCATAAAGGATCAGACCGTTCGCACCCTGTCCGAGGATGATGATGTCGGGATGATAGGTATCCGCGATGCTCTTTATGAAATCGAACGGATCCTCCGTCATCGTATCATCGCTGAAATACAGGATATTGGCTGCGCCCAGGAAATCCGTATTGTATTTTTCTTTTTCTCTGCGGAAATCATGAATGTTGACTGCGATCGGCTTCTTGTAACGCTGTGCCACCTCTATGAAAGGACGGCAGAAGTTCGCGTTTGCCAGCACGACCATATCGCTCTGTCCCACAAGAGGGGATACCATCGCCATGTCATAGTTCATTTCGCGCAGCCCTTTGATATCCTCAAAGATCTGCTGCTTACGGTTTTTATCATACAGAATGACCTGCGTCGGCGTGCTCTCCAGCTTCCGGAGGATGTATTCCGTCTGGATCGTAACACTGCGGTTACTCGGATTGAAAATACTCATATCCTGATTCCGGCCGACGATCGACAGGAAGGAAACCTGATTCCCCAGCCATTTTAAAGCCAGTGTCTCATTGTACGCATCTCCGCCGGCAGCCGTAAAGATCGTATCCGGCACACTGATGAGAGGAGCATATTCGACGGGGATACTGTCTACTTTTACGATGGTTTCGATCTGTGTGATACCTGCGACAATGAAATTGCTCAATGTTTTTCCCTCCACTGCGGTTGCAAATTCACATTTGGGTTAATTATATGCTGATTTCACACGCTTGTCAATCTGAGGCACATGTGCTATACTTGCGTCTGTGCGCATCGCAAAGTCTGCGATACGCAGGAAAGAACGATTCGGAAAGGAGTATCCGTAATGGAAGAGAATAAAGAGGAAAAAGTGATCATCACAAAGGATATGACCGTCGTAGAGGCCATGCAGTTAAAGCCGGAGGTCGCACCGATCCTGATGAGCGTGGGAATGCATTGCATCACCTGCCCCGCCTCCATGGGGGAAACGATCGAAGAAGCAGCGATGGTACACGGGTTTGACGTTCAGGACATCCTGGATGCGATCAACAACAGCGAGGAACACGAGTAAGACCGTTTTCCGAACATTTTAAGAAAAGAAAAAAGGCAGAGGATCCGATCAATCCTCTGCCTTTCTTAATGTGCTTTCTTATTTCTTCTTTGCCGGCTTCTTAGCTGCGGGCTTCGCTGCTGCCTTCTTCGGCTCTGCTTTCTTCACTGCGGGCTTTGCTGCTGCCTTCGGTGCTTCTGCTTTCTTCGGCTCTGCCTTCTTCTCAGCGGGCTTTGCTGCTGCCTTCGGTGCCTCTGCCTTCTTCGCTGCAGGCTTCGCTGCTGCCTTCTTTGGCTCTGCCTTCTTCTCTGCAGGCTTGGCTGCTTCCTTCTTTGCAGCCAGCTTTGCAAATACAGCGATCTTGGACTGATCACCCTCGATACGGATCTTGCCGCTGTTTAATGCATCGCTTGCATCCTCTTTGCCTTCCAGGATCGCCTTGAGATCCTCAGCGCTCGTAACGAGCTTCGCATCGTGATCGAAATACTCGTACGGCTCAACCTGGATCTTTCCGTCGTTGATCGCTACATAGAAAGCGCCTTCTCCCTCTCCGATGATATCTACCTGGATAGCAACCGGATCGAGTGCCTTTACGTCCGCCTTTGCTGCCTTTTTCTGAACAAATCCAACGATCTCTTCGTAAGTCATAGCTCCCTCCCTCTTTGGGCTTCCGCCCTTCAGGCTTTACACCTGAAACAATCCTCTGTTATAATTACCCAACAAATATAAAACAAAAATCCAACAATGTCAACAAACTTTTTGTTTTTTTTTGCAAAAAAAGTACCAAAAAACAGGCACGGAGAATCGTTTTATGAAAAAAAACACTGTGAAAACAATACTTTCGCGAATGGAAGAGGCCTACGGCACCGATGTTCCCTGCTTTCTGGAACACAAAAACGCCTGGCAGCTCCTGATCGCCACGATCCTGAGCGCGCAATGTACGGACGCGCGCGTCAATCTCGTGACAAAAGATCTCTTTCGGAAATACCGGAGCGTCAAAGCCTTTGCGGAAGCGGATCTGAAAGAACTGGAAAAGGATATTCACTCGACGGGATTTTACCGTAATAAGGCAAAGAATATCATCGCCTGCTGCCGGAGACTGCGGGATGATTTTGGCGGTGAAGTTCCCTGCAATATCGATGAACTGACGACACTTCCCGGTGTCGGAAGAAAGACGGCCAACGTGATCCGGACGCACATCTACCATGAGCCCAGCATCGTCGTCGATACGCACGTCGGACGCGTCGCCAGGAGGCTCGGGCTCACCGCGGAAGAAGACCCCGTAAAGGTGGAGTTCGAACTGATGAAAAAAATTCCGAAGGAACACTGGTCGGATATCAACACCTGGTTCATCCTTCTCGGGCGTTCTGTCTGTAGGGCCCAGCGCCCTGCCTGTGAGGAATGCTTTCTGAAAGACCTCTGCCCGTATCGGAACGATCCGTCTTAACTCCCTTTAACCAAATATACAAATAAAAAAGGATCTTTCTCCTTTCGGAGAAAGATCCCTTAAGTGAATCTTGACTATTTCGTAGTATCTTTACAGATTACTGCTGTGCTGCCTCAAGAAGAGCATTTGCCTCCTCAGCGGTAAGCTCAGCTGCTGCAGCCACGTTGCCGTCGCCATCAACGATGTACCAGGTCTCACCATCGGTGAAGTAACCAAGAACTGCCTCGCCTACCTGAACCAGCATGTACGGCGTACCATCCTCCAGCTCAGCCTCTGCTACATCATAGCCTGCGAAGATCTCGTTGGTACCGTCATTAACGTAAGCCACGTTGGAACCGTCGCTGCCCTGGAAGAAGCACATTACTGCATCGCTGGAACCGTCATTAACATAGAAGCCGCTGTCATAGGTGTACTCAACTTCCTCTGCCTGCTCGTCCTGGTTGCCTGCTTCTGCAACGCTCATACCGTCAACGATCTTGCCAAGGCTGTCAACCATCGTAACCATGGAATCGTTCATGCTCTTCAGGTCGTCCTGGCTCTGGAAATCAGCTTCCGTAAGCTCGCCCATCTGATCGATGATGCCCTTTGCCTCGGTAAGAAGAGCCTCGATGTTGTCATCCTGAGCGATGCCATCGTTCATGTAGAGCTCCTCAACCTTGTTGTACGCATCGGTCAGAAGTGCATAGTTGCTCTGAAGATCAGCGAACGTAAGCTCGCCGGATGCTGCCGGAGCTTCTGCTTCCGTGTTGCTGTCTGCAGCCGTGTTGCTGTCTGCAGCCGGAGCCTCTGCGTTGTCACCGCAGCCTGCAAGCAGAGCTGCACTCATGACACCTGCAAGTACCATTGCCATCAGATTCTTTTTCATAATTTTTTCCTCCCTTTTCTTGTGAACCTTCATGTTCACTTCCCTGTTTTTTACAACAGTGTGTATTATATTCCTTTCTCCCGAAATGTATAGTACCCCCAGGGGTACTTTGCCTGTTTTTTTTAATTGCTATTTCTTGGAAAAACGGAAGACGTTTCCCTTATCCTCATCGCTCATATTCCTGATATATTCGCAATATTCTTCCGTTACGTAGTCCGCTTTTCCCTCTTCGATGATCTTCCCGAAACGCTCTGCGGCCTCTTTCCGGCGTCCGAGGTGGAAGAGGCGTACCCCTTCCCGAAAATCATCCAGACCGGCTTTGCGTTTTTCGCGTTCCTCATCTTTCAGGCAGTCCAGGATCTCATACAGCGCGTTGACATCATTGACGCCGGCAACCTGCACCATTCCGAGATAACGTTTGTCAAATACCTCCGGATCCTTCATGCGGTCCAGGGTATCCTTCGTAACGATCATCGCCGTGTGATACATCTTTGTCAGGGATTCCAGGCGGGAGCTGATATTTACCGTATCGGAAATGACGGTACCGGACAGACGTTCATCCTCACCGACGATACCGATCCGCGCCATGCCCGTATGGATGCCGATGCCGATATTGATGTCCTGCACGTGCAGCTTTTCCGCCGTTGCCGGATCCTGCACGATCTCACGATACATCCGTATCCCGGCCTGTACGGCATCGTCTGCCGACTCAAAGAGTGCCATGACCGCATCGCCGATATATTTGTCCACAAAGCCGCCGTGTTCACGGATGATTGGTCCGGCGATCCCGTAGATCACATTGACGAACTCAAAGTTCTCCTTCGCGGTCAGCATCTCGGAGTTGATGGAGAACGAACGGATGTCGCAGAAAAGTACGGTAAACTCCAGACTCCTGGCATCACCGAGGGCCAGATCCGTAAACCTTTCCTTCCCGAGCAGCTCGCGGAATTTTTCGGGAACGAACTTATAATAGAACTGTTCGTTCTGATCCTTCTCGTCAAACATCGTCTCGAGGTTGGTCGCCATCGTATCCACCTGACGGCAGATCTCTCCCAGCTCATCTCCTGAGTTACTGCGGATCCGCACGCTCAGATCTCCTTCCGCGATCCTGGATACCGCCGCCGTAGCCCTGCGGATCCGTCCGCTGATCAGAAGAAATACCACGATGATCAGGATCACAAGGGACATAAGACACGGGATCAGCGTCCGGTAAAGGATACGCATCACCAGCGCCTGTGTAACAGCCATCGAATACGTGTCGGTACTCAGTACCATATAGCCCGCGATATTTCCGCTGCTGTCGCGGATCGCGGTCGAAATGACGATCAGATCGCAGCCGAAATCACTGTACCACTGCGCGGCTTCATTATCTTCGAGGTCATAGACCACCACACTGCTGTCACTGTCTTCGCCGAGCAGAAAGACATCCCTGTATTTCAGTTCCAGAT
>Ga0247610_10008747_pt1 | contig 10271 bp, 9 predicted proteins | sample 174DNAGHGhighgp2_FD_193483 | JGI IMG/M metagenome (GOLD analysis project Ga0247610, IMG submission 193483) | Sheep rumen microbial communities from Palmerston North, Manawatu-Wanganui, New Zealand - 1742 DNA GHGhigh gp2 | ecosystem: Host-associated > Mammals > Digestive system > Stomach > Rumen ... | reverse complement strand
CCAACCCTTCACGAGGCGGAAGGCATTCCAGATCTTATTGTTGAAGTTGCGGCCTTGCTCGCAGAGGGCTTCGTCGAAGAGGATATCGTTGCCTGCGGGGGCGGAGAGCATCATACCCATACGCACACCGTCGGCACCGAACTTCTCGATGAGTTCGATGGGGTCGGGAGAATTTCCTAATGACTTCGACATCTTACGGCCGAGTTTGTCGCGGACGATACCCGTGAAGTAGACATTCTTGAAAGGCATGTCGCCGATATACTCATAGCCGGCCATAATCATACGGGCCACCCAGAAGAAGATGATATCAGGACCCGTTACAAGGTCGGAAGTGGGGTAGTAGTACTTAATCTCCTCGTTGCCGGGATTGTTGATACCATCGAACAGCGAGATGGGCCAGAGCCATGACGAGAACCAGGTGTCGAGGGCATCCTCATCCTGACGCAGGTCGGCATCAGTTACCTTCGGATCCTTCTGCTGAGCCAGTTTCAGGGCCTCCTCGCGGTTTTCGGCTACCACGTAGTCGTCGTTCTCATTATAGTAATAAGCGGGAATGCGATGACCCCACCACAACTGGCGCGAGATACACCAGTCCTGAATGTTCTCCAGCCAATTCTTATAAGTATTCTTATACTTGGCAGGATAGAACTTCAGTTCGTCGTTCATGACAGGCGGCAGGGCGATGTCGGCAAAGTGCTGCATCTTGAGGAACCACTGCAATGAGAGACGGGGCTCGATGGCGGTGTCGGGATTGCGCTCCGAATAGCCCACCTTATTAGTATAGTCCTCGATTTTCTCCATCAGACCGGCCTCCTGCAGGTCCTTCGCAATCTGCTTGCGGCAGTCCATACGGTCCATGCCCACATAGATGGGGCTCTGCTCGGAGATAGTGCCATCGGGGTTGAAGATGTCGATGGTCTCGAGGTTATGGGTCTTACCCAGCATATAGTCGTTGGTATCGTGGGCAGGCGTCACCTTCAGACAACCCGTACCGAACTCGATATCCACGTAGCGGTCTTCGATGACGGGGATGACGCGGTTCACGAGAGGCACGATAACCTTGCGACCTTTGAGCCACTGGTTCTTCGGGTCCTTGGGGTTGATACACATAGCCGTATCGCCCATGATGGTCTCGGGACGGGTGGTGGCCACAACGGCGTAGTAGCCCTTCTCATCCTTGTGGATGATATTGCCGTCTTTCTCTAGTTGCTCCAGATTATCAAGATTTTTCAGATCTGCGACGTAATACTTCAGGTGGAAGAGGTGGCTCTGCTCTTCTCTATAGATCACTTCCTCGGTAGAGAGGGCGGTGAGGGCCTTCGGATCCCAGTTTACCATACGGAGACCGCGATAGATGAGTCCCTTGTTATAGAGGTCGACAAACACCTTGATAACACTCGCTGAGCGCTTCTCGTCCATTGTGAAAGCGGTGCGGTCCCAGTCGCAGCTGGCACCCAGACGGCGCAACTGCTTGAGGATGATACCTCCGTGTTTGTCGGTCCAGGCCCAAGCGTGCTTCAGGAACTGCTCACGAGTGAGGTCGCGCTTCTTGATGCCCTCGCTGGCGAGCTTCTTCACCACCTTGGCCTCAGTTGCAATCGAAGCGTGGTCGGTACCAGGTACCCAGAGTGCATTCTTGCCCTCCATACGGGCTCGGCGTACGAGAATGTCCTGAATGGTGTTGTTCAGCATGTGTCCCATGTGGAGCACTCCCGTTACGTTGGGCGGTGGAATGACGATGGTATAAGGTTCACGTCCGTCGGGTTTACTAGAGAAAAGTTTGTGGTCCAGCCAATACTGGTACCATTTGCCTTCGACCTCTTTCGGGTCGTATTTGCTTGCTAATTCCATATCTTTTATTTGTTATTTCTATGCTCAAAAACAGTAAAAACTCAAAAAATCGCTGCAAAATTATAAAATAATTATGAATTATGCCTTATGAATTATTAATTATTTCGTATCTTTGCCCCAAATATTTGAAGATGATGCACTCAAAAGAAGAAAAAATGCAGGCTTTTGGGCGGTTCCTTGATGTGCTTGATGCATTGAGAGCCAATTGTCCGTGGGATAAGAAACAGACGAACGAGAGCTTGAGACCTAATACCATCGAGGAGACTTATGAACTCTGCGATGCATTGATCAAAAATGATGTCCATGACATCTGCAAGGAGTTGGGAGACGTGTTGCTGCATATCTGCTTTTATGCCAAAATAGCTGAAGAGCAAGAGCTGTTTGATATGGCGGATGTGTGTAATGCGCTCACCCGAAAGATGATAACACGCCATCCCCATGTATATCATCCCTCGCAGATTGATGCCGAAGACCCTAAGCCGCTGCCGTATGTTCCGGAGAATCTGGACGATGCCAGTAGCTCTAATGAATCCAAGGCGACTACCGTTTCTCAGGTGCTGGAAAATTGGGAGCAGATCAAACTAAAGGAGAAAGATGGCAATAAATCCGTCCTCTCAGGTGTGCCTGAGGCACTTCCCAGCCTGATAAAGGCGTATCGTATTCAGGACAAGGCCCGCAATGTGGGATTCGACTGGGAACAGAAGGAAGATGTGTGGAACAAGGTGCGCGAGGAGTTGGATGAACTCGAAGTGGAACTGCGCAAGGATGACAAGGAAAACTCGACGAAGGAATTAGGTGATTTCTTGTTCTCGGTGATCAATGCCGCCCGTCTGTATAAACTGAATCCGGATAATGCATTGGAGATGACAAACCGCAAGTTTATCAATCGTTTTAATTATATCGAAGCGCATAGTATTAAAGTTGGTAAACCTCTTAAATCCATGACGTTAGAAGAAATGGATAAACTTTGGAATGAGGCTAAGGAGATGGAAGATGCCAATAATTAAATGTAAGAAGTTTAAATGAAAAGAGATATGAAAAAGTATTTGTTTATTTTGATGGCGGTAGCCAGTATGACCATCACGATGAGTTGTGGTGGTGGCGGCCAGCAACAGCAAGTTGTTGAGGCGGAAGAAGACACAGCAGCGATGAATGCGATTCCCCGTGACAAAACTCTGTATGGTCTCTGTGGCGACGGTACGGCTATGAACACCCTTCAGTTGTTGCGCGACAATGGCGACACACTCGTGCTGAGCATTACCAACGCGATGGAGGCAGGTCAGGTGTTTGGCGGTCTGCTGGTGGGCGACCGTATTGCCGTCCTTCCCAATGCTAATCAGTCAGAAGCTGTGATTGTGATTAACCAGAATGCACTTCTGGGCGATTGGGTGATGCCTAATCCTATTGATGGCAGTTCAGAAGTGGGCATCCGCATCAAGGAAGGCGGTGTGGCTGAGAGCATCGAACAGAGCAGCATCATCTACAAGACCTGGAAAATCTTCAACGGTCGTCTGGAGATCCTCTCTCAGCGCGATGGTGGTGGCGATGAGGAAGAGCTGAACCTGTATGAATTGGTGAAGCTTGGTCCTGACTCGCTGGTCTATCGTACGATAAACAAGCCCAGAGAGGAGATGGAGACCTTTGAGTACAGCCGTTGGAAAGAGCCTGAGAAGATGGACCTGCATGGTCTGCAGCTTGAGGACGCAGCGGATGAGTTCCACCTATAGACATAAGACACAATAGTTTGGAACCGTTTAAAGTGCATATCTTAGGGTGTGGAAGTGCGCTTCCCACCCTTCGTCATAGCGCCTCATCGCAAGTGGTCGAGGTGCGAGGGAAAATCTTCATGCTCGATTGTGCAGAAGGTACGCAGATGCAGTTGAGACGCAGTAAGATTCGCTTCACCAAGTTGAGTCATGTGTTTATCACCCATCTGCATGGAGACCATTGCTTCGGCCTGATCGGTATGATTTCCACCTTCGGACTCGTGGGACGTACGGCGCCTTTGCATGTCTATGGCCCTAAGGAGTTAGGCCCGATTCTTGAAGGACAGATCAACTTTTTTACCCACGATCTGGGCTTCGAGGTGAAATTCTATCCTGTCGACCCCACTCAGCATAACGTCGTGTATGAAGACCGTAGTGTAGAAGTATGGTCGATTCCCCTTCAGCACCGTATGCCCTGCTGCGGTTATCTCATCCGTGAGAAGGCGACTGATCCCCATGTCCGTCCGGAGATGATGGCATTTTATCAGATTCCCATCAGTCAGCGCAATAACATCAAGAAAGGTGCCGATTGGGTGACGCCAGAAGGAGAGACTATCCCCAACGAACGGTTGGTATTGCCTGCAGATCCTGTGCGGAGCTACGCCTATTGCAGCGATACCCGTTATCTGGACGATCTGTGGCAGATGGTACAGGGCGTGGATACGCTCTATCACGAAAGTACCTATGGCGATGACCATCTTCCGCAGGCAGAGAAATACTGTCATACTACCGCACGACAGGCTGCGATGGTAGCCCGTCAGGCTGGGGTGGGGAAGTTGCTGTTAGGGCACTACAGCTCGCGCTATGAGGATGAGAGCGTTTTGTTGGAACAGGCCCGTGAAGAGTTCGAGAATAGCTATTTGACGAACGAAATGGACATCATCGACGTATAATTTGTGGGTTAAAAGCATTTTTCTTATGAAAAATTTTGTAGTTTCGCTAAAAATGTCTATCTTTGCAACAATTATAGACGTATGCGTATGCGAAAAAATCTACTTGTAATCTCTATGATGGCATTTCTTGCCGTTCCTGCAGTCGCCTCAACGACGGTGTTTGAGGAGCGTGGTGTGGCTGAGATGATCGACGAGACCATCACACTGACGATTGACGGTAATTCCGTCACCATCAGTGGTGCTCAGGGCCAGAAACTCATCGTCGTCTCGCTAACAGGCAGGCAAGTTGCAGAGTATCAGATTGACAGCCCTGCCCAGCGTATTGAACTTAATTTGACCAAAGGGTGTTATGTTCTCAAGGTTGGCAACGTTGTGCGCAAGGTTTCCATTCATTAGCATCTGAGCTACTGATGGCCTGCGCACTGCTGGTTTCCTGTGATACGGGAACCCGCGTGCCATCTGAGGCTGACCTCTCTACATTCGGAACATATGTGAATGCTTTGGATACTGTTCAGTTGGAACAGAGTCTGAAGCATATTTTATCAAAGGATACATCGCATTGGTCGTTTGATCAGGCCGTGAAAAAGCGGTATACGGATCTGGCCAAGTTCGAGGATACCCCGATATGGTATTCGAGGATGGGTGTGATAGATGAGGCAGATTCGCTGCTGAGCTATCTGCGTCATGAGCTTCCCAAAAGTGGTCTCGACACCACCGCCTTCTTCCTTCCTGAGATTGCGGAGGATCTGAGTATCGTCAGAGCATTGACCTTCGATTCCTTAGGGCAGAACATCAACGATCTGTTACCTCGACTGGATTATCACCTCTCAAAAGCCTATATGCGCTATGCGGTGGGACAGCGTTTCGGTTTCGTGCGTCCTGTTCGTCTGATGAACAAGCTTTTTAAGAGAGCCGACAGTGACGAGTTTGCCAGACTCTTCGATGAGACGGTGAAAGAGCCCGACTATGACGAGGTGCTGAGTCAGCTTTCTTCCGATGCTCGTATGGACTATCTACTGGCATCGACACCCCAGACCTCACTTTATAAGACCCTGCAACATGAACTTTCAACGGCTACAGGCAAGGAGGCTCGCAGACGACTGGCGGTGAATATGGAACGCTGCAGATGGCAGATGAGCCGTCCTGATGAGCATGAGAAGGCTGTGCTGGTGAATATCCCTTCGCAGCAGTTATGGGCCGTAGGCGGTGATTCTGTGCTGAATATGCGTATCTGCTGTGGTGCCACCACGACGAAAAGTCCGCTGCTTCATAGCACCATCAGTCATATACAGGTAAATCCCGACTGGATCATCCCTCATAACATTGTGAAGTCGGATATCGTGCGTCATGCAGGCGATTCAGCCTATTTCAACCGCCATCATTACTATATCGTAGAACGGGCCACAGGCGATAGTCTTGATCCTGCTGAGGTGACGCAGTCGGATTTAGCATCAGGGACTTTGCGCGTGGGACAGCACGGAGGTCCAGGAAACAGTCTCGGACGGGTTGTATTCCGCTTTAACAACAATTTCTCCGTGTATCTGCATGATACCAATAACCGTGGGGCATTCAAGCGTGAGAAGCGTACCTTGTCACATGGTTGCATCCGTGTTGAGAAACCTTTCGATCTTGCTCTCTTTCTTCTGCCAGAACTGGACGAATGGGATCAGGACCGGTTGCGTCTCTCAATGGACCTTCCGCCACAGACGGATCAAGGAAAGGAATACTTGGAGGAAAATGAGGAGGAACCGAGACCCTTCCGTCTGATGACCTATCACGAGGTGACGCCTCGCGTACCCGTGTACATTATTTATTATACAGCTTATCCGAATCCGGCTACAGGTATCGTAGAAACCTGGCCCGACTTATATGGTTACGACAAGGCAATAGCGTCTGCCATAGACTGCTTCCTGCCGAAATAAGTTCTAACAGTTATTGACTATGGATAAATACGACGATCAACAGATCAAGCAGTTGCTGATGAAGGCCGAGACCCAGCACAAAGGGTTCGAGCTGCTTGTGAAACAATATAGCGAACAGTTGTATTGGCAGGTGCGACGTATCGTCATTACGCACGAGGATGCCAACGATGTTCTGCAGAATGCCTTCATCAAAGCCTGGAACGGCCTTGAGTCGTTTCATGGTGACGCGAAGATCTTCACCTGGATCTCGAGAATCGCCATCAATGAGAGCATCGACTTTGTGCGCCGTCAGAAGAATCTGTCGATGGTGAGCGCAGACGATGAGGATGCCCATGTGGCTAATACACTGATGGCAGACGAGTATTTCGACGGTGATGAGACGGAGACACTGTTGCAGGAAGCGATCGCCTCACTGCCGGAAGTGCAGCGTACCGTCTTCACCTTGCGCTATTTTGAAGAGATGAAATACAGCGAGATCAGTGAACGGCTCAAGACCTCAGAAGGTAGTCTGAAAGCATCGTATCACATCGCCGTAAAAAAGATATCTGATTTTTTTAAGTCACATGATTAAACCTTTTAGAAATTTAAACGTCAATATAGTATGATGGAAGAAAAATATCTCATAGAAAAAGTCGGCAAAGAGAATCCGTTTAAGGTTCCCGAGGGCTATTTCGACACGCTCAGCAGTCAGATTATGGCGAAAGTAGAGGCAGAGGGTGTCGCGCCCAGAGACATTAAGGCAGGCAAGGAGAAACGCGCCAAGGTCGTGTGGCTCCGTCCTGTGCTTTATGCTGCTGCCAGTGTGTGTGCATTGTTCATTAGTGTTGTCGCCTATCAGTCGCACTCAGACAAAGGCGTTACAGCACCCACTCAGACTGTCGTGGCCAATAATCAAGTGTTGATGGATGACTATTTTGAGGAGGCTGCAGACTACGTGATGCTTGACAATCAGGATATCTATGCCTATTTGTCATCTGACTATTAAATGAATTGAAAATGAGACGACTAGTTGTTATCGGTCTGGTTTGTTTATGTGCCCTCGGTGCATATGCTGACAGCCCTTGGGAGCAGTTCCCGCAGGACGGTTTCCCCCGTCAAGGTTTCCCCCAGCAGAATTTCCAGCAACCGCAGAGATTCTCGCCGGAGAAGTATCAGGCCAATCTGGAACAGTATATCACCAAGGAAGCTTGTTTGACGCCCAAGGAGGCTGCCGCTTTCTTCCCTCTTTTGAGAGAGATGCAGAAGAAGCAGCGCGCACTCTATAACAAGATGCGTGAGGATGTCAGGATCAAACCTACCGACGAAGCAGCTTGTAAGAAAATGATTCAAAAGCACGATCAGGTAGAGCTGGAGCTGAAGAGCATCCAGCAGACCTATCACAACAAGTTCTTTAGTGTGATACCTGCCTCGAAGGTCTTTGACGTCATCAGGGCTGAGGACAGTTATCGTCGCGGCTTGCTTAGGAATATGGGTAGAGGTCCGATGGGCGCTCCTGCTCCGATGGGAGGCTTCCCTCCTCGGATGCAAGGTCAGCAAAGAGGCCATAGCCAGCAGAAAGGACAGTCGAATACTAAGAAGTAGAAGAATTAGAATGGAAATGTAAGTACCGCCAATCTGTAACAGGTTGACGGTACTTCTTTTTATTCCAGCTTGGAACCCTCGATGAGCTTAGGACAGTAAGGCTCCAATTCGCATTTGTCGCAATGGGGCTTGCGCGAGGTGCAGACATAGCGGCCATGAAGCAACAGCCAGTGATGGGCATCTGGGATGTCAGCCTCGGGGATATGTTTCGTCAGAGCCATCTCCACCTTATAGGGGGTATTATCGCGCTTGCTCACAAGACCTAAACGGTGGGCAACCCTGTAGACGTGGGTGTCGACGGCCATCGTGGATTTGCCAAAGGCCACGCTCTGTATCACATTGGCGGTCTTTCTGCCCACGCCAGGCAGATCCAACAGCAGGTTCATATCCGATGGCACTTCGCCATCATGCTTCTCGACCAATGTTCTAGCCATCTTCACCAGATGCTCCGCTTTCGCATTGGGGTAAGAGACACTGCTGATATACTCTAGTACATCTTCAGGCTCAGCTTCCGCCATCGTCTTGGCATCGGGATAGTGACGGAACAGCTCGGGCGTTACCTGATTGATACGCTTGTCGGTGCATTGGGCACTGAGGATGACGGCCACAAGCAGTTGGAACACGCTGCCAAATTCGAGTTCTGTATTCACATTGGGCATCTCTTTCCTGAAATGCGCCAGAATCTTTTCGTATCGTTCTTCTTTTCTCATTGCGCAGACAAAGTTACGAAAAAAAACGCAATAAAGAACGATAACTGAATTATTATTTGGAAATAACGGAAAAAAAGCTTATCTTTGTAGCCCAAAAGACAACCTACAGCATTTTCAACGATTACTAATAAAATAAATGATATGAGAAAACTTTTATTGTCAATTGCTTGTCTGATGGCGCTTCAGAGCTTTGCTGCAGACAAGACACCCGTGTGGAAAGATCCAACGGTGAATCAGGTGAACCGTGAGCAGAGACACGCTGTTTTCTTTGCCTTTGAGAGTGAGGACCTCGCCAAACAAGGCGACAAGACCAAATCGTCGCGCTATCTCTCGATGGAGGGCATGTGGAAATTCAACTTCGTCAAGAACCATCAGGATGCGCCGAAGGATTTCTTCGGATTGAAGTACGACGATTCGAAGTGGGTGGACTTCCCGGTACCAGGTCTCTTTGAAATCAATGGCTATGGCGATAGGATCTACAAGAATATCGGTTACGCTTGGGGGCCGACCTTCAAGAGCAATCCGCCTTATATCGGTGAGACCAACAACTATACGGGTTCTTATCGCAGAACGTTCGAACTGCCAGCAGAGTGGAAGGGGCAGGAGGTGTTTTTCCACGTAGGCTCTGCTACGAGCAACCTGAGTCTCTGGGTCAACGGCAAGTATGTCGGCTACTCAGAGGATTCGAAGGTGGCTGCGGAGTTTAACATCACGAAATACCTGAAGCCGGGCAAGAACCTCATTGCCATGCAGGTAATGCGCTGGTGCGACGGCTCCTATATCGAGGATCAGGACTTCTGGCGCTTTACGGGTATCGCCCGCGAGGTGTATCTCTATGCTACACCGAAGACACATATTGAGGACCTCACTATGACGCAGGACTGGGTGGTGGATTCCAAACGGGGAATCATCAAATTTGATGTGAAGACCAAAGGCAATGCCCAAGCCACAGCAAAGGTGATTTTCGATGATGGTCAGATCAGCAGCGAGTTTGAACCGAACCACGAGATTTATTTGAACAATGTGAAACCCTGGTCGGCTGAAACCCCAAACCTCTATACGGTCTTAGTGACGCTGAAACAAGGCGACAAGGTGCTGGAGGTGATCAAACAGCGTGTGGGTTTCCGTCATATCGAGATCAAGGGTGGGCAATTGCTCATTAATGGCCAGCCGATATTGATAAAGGGTGCCGACCGTCACGAACTCGATCCCGATGGTGGCTATCTCGTTTCTGTGGAGCGCATGATTCAGGATATCAAGATTATGAAGTATCTGAATATCAACGCTGTACGTACGTGCCACTATCCCGACGATCCCCGCTGGTATGACCTATGCGATGAATACGGTATCTACGTGACGGCTGAGTCGAATATCGAGAGTCACGGTATGGGTTATGGCGAAGGCACGCTGGCCAAGCGCGATGATTATGCGAAGGCACATATCGAGCGTCAGGAAGGTAATATGTGCTCGTTCAAGAACCATCCGAGCATCATCGTGTGGTCGTTGGGTAACGAGGCTGGCTATGGCCCTAACTTCGAGAAAGCCTAC
>Ga0247610_10008746_pt1 | contig 10272 bp, 8 predicted proteins | sample 174DNAGHGhighgp2_FD_193483 | JGI IMG/M metagenome (GOLD analysis project Ga0247610, IMG submission 193483) | Sheep rumen microbial communities from Palmerston North, Manawatu-Wanganui, New Zealand - 1742 DNA GHGhigh gp2 | ecosystem: Host-associated > Mammals > Digestive system > Stomach > Rumen ... | reverse complement strand
AAGATCTTTAACGTATCCGGGATCAACCTGAACCTGACCAAGATCTCCATTGAAAGCGGTGTGCCGCTTCGGGTATTTGATATCCTCGGAGTCGGCGGATTTGCCCTGACCGATGAAAAGGAAGAACTGTATGAAATCTTTGATGTAGGGAAGGAACTGGATGTCTATACCTGTGTGGAGGAACTGAAGGATAAGATCGGATATTATCTTCAGCATGAAACAATACGAAAGCAGATCGCATATAACGGATATTGCAGGGTGAGGGAAAACTATACTTATCCGAAGGCAGTCGAACGTATGCTGCAAAAAGCCTGACATATCCAAGAAGGGGGAGACGGTTATGTACGAAGAACTGAAAAAAGCAGTAGAGGCGGAAGACTATGAAAGTGCACACGAGATCCTGAACCGGTCGATCGCAGGGGGGGATGCTGTTTTTGAGGATGCAAACAGCTGTATCCTTGCAGCTACGGTATATCTCTATTTCGGAGAAGATGAGCTTGCGTTCCCGCTGATCTCCATGGGGCTGAAAAAGGATTATAAGAATTCGGAATTATATCTCCTGTTGGGAAGTTATTACTGCAATAAAAATGTTTATCAGGCGAGGCTCTGCTATGAGCAGGCTCTTTTTTATAGTGAAGAACCGGAAGACAGAGAGGTGATCAGTTCCTATCTGGAGGATGTTCGTGAAGCGGCCGCCGATCTGAAACCGGTCTCCATCGTAATTCTCACATTCAACAGATTGGAAGAGAATCAGCATTGTATTGACAGCATCAGGCAGACCCTGGCTCCGGGAAGCTATGAACTGATCGTTGTGGATAATCATTCAACGGACGGGACGGCGGAATGGCTCCGGGAACAGAAGGATATGAAGGTCATCCAGAATGAGGAAAACCTCGGTTTCCCAGCAGGCTGTAATCAGGGAATTCAAGCCGCCATGGAGAACAATGACATTTTCCTGTTAAACAGTGATACGGTACTGCTTCCGGGAAGCCTCTTCTGGCTTAGGATGGGACTGTATGAGGATGAGAAGGTCGGAGCGACCGGAAGTGTCTCCAATCATGCAGGCAACGAACAGCAGATCGATATCGACCTGTCACCGGAAAGCATGCTGATGGTAAACATGCCGATGGAGCATCCCTATGAGTATAAACCCTGGCTGATCGGATTTGCGATGCTGATTAAGCGGAAAGCGATGGATGAAGTAGGGTTGCTGGATGAGCGCTTTAGTCCCGGCAATTTCGAAGACAACGATTACGGAGTACGATTGAATCTGGCAGGATACCGTACGGTACTGTGTCACAACAGTTTCATTTTCCACAGCGGTGGCTACACGGAAAAGAAAAATGCGGAAATCTGGACCGCCGCGTTTGAAAACAACAAAGCTAAGTTTAAGGAGAAATGGGGCTTTGAACCAAGCTATTTCAGCTGGGTGAGAAAGGAACTGGTCGATCTGATCGATGCGCCGAAAGATGCAGCCATTCAGGTTCTGGAACTCGGATGCGCACTCGGAGTCACACTGAACCGTATTCAGTATCAATGGCCGAACGCATCTGTACACGGCATTGAGTACAATCAGGATGTCGTGAATATCGGGATCAACTATGTAGATATTTTGCAGGGAGATCTTGATGTCATGGAGTTTCCTTATGAGGATGCGCAGTTTGATTACATCGTCTGCGGAGACGTACTGGAGCACTTAAGAGACACGGAGGCTGTCATCAGGAGACTCCGGCGGTATCTCAAACCGGAGGGGAAGATGATCGTCAGTCTCCCGAATCTCATGCATGTTTCGGTGTTGCGGCCGCTGTTTCTGCAGGGAGACTTTGAGTATGAAGATGCCGGGATCCTGGATCGTACACACCTTCGTTTCTTTACGGCGCACAGTATCATGAAGATGATGGGACGAAGCGGATACCGGATCAGTCATATGGCGGGTGTGGACGGACGAAAGACGGAGGAAGAAGAAACGTTTATCAGAAAAATGTGCGACATGTTCCCGGAGATCGATGAAATGTGGCTCAGGGCTTATCAGTATATCTTTACGGCAACGATCCGACAGGAGGAGTGAGATGACAGAGGCTGCACAGCTTACGGAAATCCTCTATGAGAGGAAATCGGAACTGGAACAATTTTATGCCGGAAGTAAAGAGGGAATACTGGAATCTCTTCGTGAATTATTGCTGACAAACCCCGGAGAATATGACAGAGAACTCAGGAGAAAGGCATATCTTGTTTTCCTGCATCTGGCAGAAAGTTCATGGATAGATGTCAGAGAGCGGTGGGGTATTTATCTGGACCTGATATATATCACTTTTGTATCAACCGATTATGATCTTTATGATGCGCAGTTTCGAAATGCATATGGAATGATCGAGTCTCATGTGGAAAGCGCAGTAGCAACATGCAGGGTGAATGATCCGATCTTAAGAGAAGCGGTTCCGTCGAATCCGGTAGTGATCGTTACATCGCAGTTTCTGAGTGAGTCGCATGCTCCCACGAGAAGGGTGCTGGATTACGCCTACACGATCGAAACAACGCTGCAAATGCCGGTGGTGATCATTAATGACGCCGGGATGCATGGCGATGGGAACCGGGTGAATTATAACTTTATTGAACAGTATAATACCGTACAGCGATATGAATACCGGGGGTTGAGTTTTCCTTTTTATCAATCTGCTGTAAATACTCCGGATATGGAAGAACTGGCGCGGATCGTCCGGTGGGTCAGGGAAATGAAGCCGCGAATTGTTTTTAATGTAGGCGGATACAGTATGCTGACAGACATTTGCAGAGGATTTACCAGAACTGCAAGCATACCGTGCGCGATCGACTATGCCGTGAGTCTGGCAGAATACATGATCCTGCCGAGGACAAAACGGGATGCGGACCGGGAGGTCACTGCAACATTCCGGCCGTGGCAGAAAACAGTGATCTCCAGATATAATTATGTATATTCTACGGGAGATGGTCAGACGTATTCTAGGGGAGAGTTTCAACTCGGGGATGACCAATTTATAGTGGCAATCATAGGGAATCGCCTGGATACGGAGATGACTGACGGTTTTTTGCATATGCTTAGGAAAGTGCTGGAAAGCAGTGAAAGGATCAGTGTCCTCTTCATCGGCGAAGTAAAGCGGCAGGATAGGATTTTGCGACAGATAGAACACGAGGAACAGATCCGATTTGCAGGCAGTGTTTCGAACGGAGGTGCTTGTCTCTCCATCACAGATCTTTATATTCAGCCAACCAGATCCGGCGGAGGACGTTCTGCGTTTGAAGCTCTTTGGCAAGGGATCCCGGTCATATCGACACGGTACGGAGATGTATGGGGGACGGTAGGAGAGGATTTCTGTGTGAATGATTATGATGAAATGAAGAATGCGATCGAAAAATACGAATCAGAAGGATCCTACTATGATACACAACAGCAAAAGGCGAGAGAACGGGCTGCGATCCTTGAGGATATGCCGGGGACGTTCCGGGCGCTTTTTGCTGATATGGGTATCCGATAGTGCACACGGGGAGTAAGAATGGTACTGGATGAACAATTTTTAGAAGCGGAAGAAAGAAAAGGCTTTTATATCCGATCCATGATGAAACGTGTGTGGGCCTGTCAGATGGAGATGCTTGAACAGTTTGATAAGGCCTGCCGGAAACATGGGATCAGGTACTTTGCAGATGCCGGAACCCTGTTGGGCGCCGTTCGAGAGCAGGGATATATACCGTGGGATGATGATCTGGATATTGGTATGCTTCGGACAGAGTATGAGCGGTTTAAAAAATCGGCTTTTTTAGAACTTCCGAAAGAATACCGTTTGGAAAATGATCGCTCTGATGGATGTAATATCAGTGACCTGGTAGTGCATCTCAGAAACGGCGAGCGCTTAAGTATGGCACCGGATCATCTGATGGTACATTATGGGTGTCCGTATGTGGTTTGTATAGATATTTCTGTGTATGATAATCTTCCTGATGACGCGGAGGAAAGAAAAGTATTTTCTGCGCTGTATCAGAATGTGTTCTGGTTAATCTGGCAGGTAGAGAAGGATGCGACGATCAAAGACTGTCCGGAAAACGTAAAAGAAATCATTTTGGATCTTGAACGCCTTACGGGTTTTTCTTTTCAACCGGACCGGGCGATACGTGTTCAGTTGTATGTATTGTTGGACTATCTGTCAGCATCATACTGCAAAACGGATTCGGAACAGGTTGCGATCATGGGATATTATATGCATAACGAAAAGATCGTGATCAAGAGGGAATGGATAGAAGAGTCCAGCTACATGCCCTTTGAGAAAATGCAGGTTCCGGTACCAATCGGATATGACGAGTTGCTGAAAGTATGGTATGGAGATTACAGGATTCCCGTACAACAAAAGGGAGATCATGATTATCCCTATTTCAGATCACAGGAAGCCAAACTAATAGAAGAGTACAAGAATAGAGGATGGAAGATACCGGACTATATTTTGCAATAAAAGGAGAGAAAAATCATGAGATACTGTAAAAGATGCGTGATGCCGGATACCAGACCGGGGATTTCGTTTAATGAGAAGGGAATCTGTTCGGCTTGTCAGGCCTATGAGCGGAGAAAAGAGATCGATTGGGAGAAGCGCTGGAAGGAGTTCGAGGCGCTCTGTGACAAATACCGTGGCATTAACGGATCGGATTATGACTGTGCGATCGCTGTATCCGGCGGGAAGGATTCACACTATCAGGTGCATCTGATGAAAAATGTGATGCATATGAATCCAATCCTGTTTTCCGTGGAAGATAATTTTCCGATGACAGAAGCGGGAAAGCATAATCTGCGGAATCTGTCGGAAGAGTTCGGGTGCAATATCATCAGTCTGAAGCCGGATCGTTCCGTGCAGAAGAAACTGATGCGTTATATGTTTGAAACCTACGGGAAACCGACCTGGTACATCGATCGTCTGATCTATACATATCCGCTGATGATGGCGAAACGTTTCTCCACACAGCTCCTGGTCTATGGAGAAAATGTCAGTTATGAATACGGAGGGGCGGATGCGGAAGAGACATATTCCGCTCGTGGGCAGTTAAACAACGGGGTGGCTTCCGGCGTGGATGAAGCGGAACTGATCGAAAAATGCGGGATCACGGAGCAGGATCTCGTGATGACGAGAGGGCCGAAGGCGGAGGATATTTCATGGCTTGATCCGATCTATGTTTCTTATTTTGTTCCCTGGAACTCCTTTGATAATTATGAGTTTGCGTCGAAACACGGATTTCATGATCTTACACACGAGTGGAACCGGACGCATCATGCGGAAAACTTTGACCAGGTAGACAGCAGGGCATATCTGATCCACCCGTGGATGAAGTATCCGAAGTTCGGACATGCTTCGGCAACCGACTACGCAGCGAGGATGGTGCGGTACGGAAGGATCACGCGCGAGGAAGCTGTGCGGATCGTCCGGGAGCGGGATCATGCACTGGATCCGCTTTGCGTGCGAGACTTTTGCGAATTCTGCGGATACAGGGAATCGGAATTCTGGAAGATTGTCGAATCCTTTTACAACAGGGATTTATTCGAAAAGAAAAAGAATGGACGATGGGAGTTGAAACACCCGGTCTGGGAGGAAATGTAAACAGGGACTCTTATGAAGATACTGGTGATGGACTGGCCTGCGATCGGCTGTGAGACGGTAAAGAAAGTTTTTGCGGAATTGGGGAATGAAGTAATAACGTTCCCTTTTCCTCATAAATCCGAACAGGTCAGCTACGGAGAAGAACTGGGACACGAGATTGCGGTAAAGATCATGGAGACAGGGGCGGATGCTGTGTTTTCGTTCAATTATTTTCCGGTGATCTCGATCGCGGCGCATGCGTGCAGATGTAAATATATCTGTTGGGTATATCAATGTCCGGCGATGATGATGTATTCCATGACGATCTTTTTCCCGGAAAATTATATTTTTCATTTTGATTCCTCCGAGGTGGAGCGAATGCGAAACGACGGGGTACCGCATGTGTGGTATCTTTCACTTGCCGCAGATACGGACTATTATGAAAAACTTGTACCGGATGAGGCGGCTAAGAAGCATTATTCTGCAGATGTTGCAATGATCGGTTCCATGTATCGGGATAAGTACCGGTATTTTCAGAGGTTTACGGGGTTTGATGATTATTTGAGAGGATACTTGGATGCAGCCGTGGAAGCACAGGAAAAAGTATATGGGGCATTCTTCCTTGAGAAAATACTTACTCCGGAGATCATGGAGATGGTGAACAGGACTGTGCCGCTGGAATCGGAGAAAAAGGACGGATATGAAAGTGCGGAATGGAGTTTTGCCCATTATTATCTCGGAATGCGTGTGACTGCAAATGAGAGGGAACATATTCTCAAGGCTCTCTCGGAGCGATATGATGTGGCGTTATACACGGGAGAGGAGACACCCTACCTGCCCAAGGTGCGGAATATGGGTTTGGCGGATTATTACAGCGTGGCACCTCTTGTGATGAAATGTGCAAAGATCAATCTGAATACCTCATGCCGCAGCATTCATACAGGAATCCCGCAGCGGGTGATGGATATCATGGCTTGTGGAGGGTTCTGCCTGTCAAATTATCAGGCGGATCTTGCGGAAGAGTTTGCGGACGGAGAGGATTACGTATGCTATGAGAGTATAGATCATGCGGTAGAACTTACAGATTATTATCTGGAGCATGAAGTGGAGCGTAGGGAGATTGCGCGGAATGGCTGTGAAAAGGTAAGGAAGTACCATGATTACAGGGAAAAATGCCGACAGATGCTGAAATGCTGTGAAAACGGGGCTTGAAGCGATGCTGGCAGGATTATTCCGAGACAGGATGTATGTCTGAGATTGAGATGGAAATATACGTTTTATGTGGCGCGAAAGCTAGGTCCGGTGGAGCGGAACTTACGCATCAATTTTGCAGTGCAGTAAACAGGCTGACTTCGATACAAGCCAGGATGTGTTATGTGGATGTAAAGGCAAGCGTAGCGGATTGTCTTCCTGTTGATACAGAAGCCATACAGGAGTATGAAGAGTACCGGACGGAACATGCGAAAAGTCTGGAAGAGATGGACCGGAAAGGAAACGTGATCATTATTCCGGAAGGACTGACACTGGCTGCATCATGTATTTCTAAAGCGACAGTAATTATCTGGTGGATGAGTGTCGACAATTATATCCGTGCAACAAACGAGTCTGATCTGGGTGAATTGAGAAAGCGTTGCATACTTCATTTGGTTCAGTCTTTTTATGCAAAGGAGTACGTTGAAAACAAGTTCACCGCTCCGATCATGTGGCTTACCGATTACATCAATCTGAAGCACGGGACATTTCTGTACCCATCGGAGTATCGGCAGGACATTGCACTGTATAACCCGGCCAAAGGAATTTCAAACATTCAGCCGTTGATCGAAAAGGCAAACTGGCTCCAGTGGATTCCGATCGTGGGCCTTAGTACAGAGGCGGCGATCGTCGTTATGCAGAATGCAAAAATATACGTTGATTTCGGGAATCATCCGGGGAAGGACCGTATTCCGAGAGAGGCAGCAGTCAACGGTTGTTGCGTGATCACAAACAAAGCCGGAAGCGCGGCGTATTATGAAGATGTTCCGATCCCGGATACATATAAGTTTGAAGATACGATGGGAAGTATAGATGAGATCAATGACCTGATGCATGACATATGCGAGCATTTTCAGGAACATCAGGACCGGTTTGCGGATTACCGCACTTGGATCCATGAAGAAAAGGACCGTTTTGAATGTGAGGTGATTCAAACGGTCAACGGCTTTTTGGAAATCGCGAAGCGATGATACAAGGTGAATGAGGCATAAGTGCTATTCGATTTCAATGTGGTGGGGGAGATGGCGACGAGTAGTATGGAAACAATCCAAGGTGTAATAGAAGAATATTTTGGCTGTGACAGCGATAATATAGAGAACATTTGTCTCCTGAAAAAAGGAATGACGAATCATAATTATTCCTTTGAAATCTCGGGGGATCGTGCGGGGAAATATTTATTGCGCGTACCGGGCGAGGGGACCGAAAGATTGATCGACCGGAGACATGAGGCAGATGCGTATAAAGCTATTGAAGGAAAAGGAATTTGTGATGCTCCGCTAATGATCGATCCGGATACGGGTTATAAGATCTCCGGATATATCGGAAACGGGAGATGCTGTGATCCAGCGAAAGAGGATGATGTCAGACGCTGTATCGGATTCCTGAAGGGTTTTCATGCATTGGATCTGTCTGTGGATCACGAGTTTGATCTGTATGGACAGTTGGAATATTACGAGTTGTTGGAGTGTGTGACACAACTTTGGACAATGGCGGCTGATCGAAATATGAAATTTGAAAAAAGATGGTATGATGATGCGGTGTATGCTCCGTTTGAACAGATTCAGGTTCCGGTTCCGACCGGATATCATGAAATCCTGACAAAGTGGTATGGAGATTATATGAAGGCAGTCAAGTTCGAAGCCGGGCATGATTATCCGTTCTATAAAAAATATGAGCCAGAATTGGAACGATTATTTGCACAAAGAAACCAGATGATTCCGGAGTGTTTTCGGAAATAAGTGAGGTGCGAACTTTGAAAAAAGTATTTTATATCGGCGGAACAAATCGACTGGCGCAATTTGCACAGGATTTACTGGGAACTGATAAAGTCAACATAAAAGGTTATGTTTCTGCAAAAGACGTATATGAAAAAGAACGGTTTCGTGGCTATCCTTTGATATCCGCAGAGAAACTAAAACATGAAGAATATGATTTTTTTCTGATCTGTGAGGAGATGGAATATGACCGTTCCGATAAAAGAAATATAGCCCTTCTTGAATGTCTGTCGATAATGTCTATGGTGATCAGTCCGGAATATTACTTATTGAGAAAAACGATGCTTCGGGAGATGAAGATGGATACCATGGGCGTGAACACGGGAATGTCCTATGTACAAAGAGGATTGATCTATGAAAACATATCAGTTCCTTTTTGCATGTGTGCCGCACCAACGCAGGATTTATTCTATGATTTTTACACACTCGCTGATGCTTCGGCGAAAATGGCGGGAAGATTAAAATATGTAATTATGGGACTGGCTCCGTATTCTCTACGTTATGATCTATCGCTGAGTAAAGCAAATCAAAATCGGAGTCTGTATTACTTTCGCGAGTTTAAAGAATGGCATAATTTGAAAATGGAACAGAGCGAAACAGATCGGATGACGTACTATGATGAAGTGATGGATGAGTATGCGACTTCATTATGGAGGGATATCTGCTTTGATATTTTAACTGATGATCCTTATCATCGGGTAAAAGACGTGTTTGTTTTCGACAAATGTGATGAGCGGAAAAAGGAAGAGTCGTTAAGGACGGTACACGACCTGGCGAATAAGCCTTATGAGGCATCATTGGAAGAAAATAAGGTGATATTTGAGATGTACTTGAAATTGTGCAAAAAGATGGACATCAGACTAATTGTTTTGCTTCCGCCATTTTCGATTTTTTTTCGTGAGCATTTCCCGAAGAATTACATCGAGGAAATGCGCAGTATAGTTCGAGGCTTTCAAAAGGATTACAATTTTGTTTTTGCGGATATGTATGAGGATCCGGACTTTGCAGAGGATAAATGCTATGCGGATGTTGATCATCTTAACGCATATGGTGCTGAATTGCTGACACGTAAGGTGGACGCGTTGGTTGAGGTCGCGTGACGGAATCAGCACCCACAAGTTGAAACATCGCCGTGTAAATGCTAAAATATTAACGTTTCAGACACGATACAGGCGGGAAAAATGCATTTCGAACCGGAGTACTTTAAAGAAGAAATCAGAGACGGTTTTCGCATCTCCTCTTTGATGAAACGCTGCTGGGCGGCGCAGACGGAGGTGCTGGAGACATTTGACCGGATCTGCGGAGAATGCGGGATCCGGTATTTCCTTGCGGACGGGACACTGCTCGGAGCCGTGCGTCATAAGGGTTTCATCCCCTGGGATGATGATATCGATATCTGGATGTTCCGTTTCGACCTAAACCGTCTGATCGATAGCTGCGGGGAAGTACTTTCCCGGGAGGGACTGGAACTGGTCACTCCGCATTCGGACAAAAACTACAACAATCTGGCATTTCGCCTGATCAATACCCGGGTGATCCGTCTGGAAGAGGACTTCCTGAAAAAATACTGGCTGTTTCCGTTTATGGCCGGACTGGATATCTTTCCCCTGGATTATATCCCGCGGGATGAGGAAAAACTGCAGCTTATGAAAACA
>Ga0247610_10008745_pt1 | contig 10272 bp, 5 predicted proteins | sample 174DNAGHGhighgp2_FD_193483 | JGI IMG/M metagenome (GOLD analysis project Ga0247610, IMG submission 193483) | Sheep rumen microbial communities from Palmerston North, Manawatu-Wanganui, New Zealand - 1742 DNA GHGhigh gp2 | ecosystem: Host-associated > Mammals > Digestive system > Stomach > Rumen ... | reverse complement strand
TGGTTGCAAGAATACAATCATTCCCGCCAGCGTGACAAGCATCGGCGACGATGCCTTTGCTAGCAGCGGCCTGACATCCATCACAATCCCCGATGGCGTGACAAGTATCGGCAGCGCCGCCTTCTATGACTGTAGCGGCTTGTCATCCATCAAAATCCCTGATGGTGTGACAAGCATCGACTACGATGCCTTCCATAATTGCAGCGGCCTGACATCCATAACAATCCCTGATGGAATGACAAGCATCAGTAATCGTGCCTTTAAAAATTGCAGCGGCCTGACATCCGTCACAATCTCCGCCAACATTACCAGCATCGGAAACGAAGCTTTCCAGGGATGCAGCGGCCTGACATCCATCACAATCCCCGATGGCGTGACAAGTATCGGCGAGTCTGCCTTCTTTAATTGCAGCAGCCTGACATCCATAACAATCCACGCCAGCGTGGCTATCATTAACAGATATGCCTTCAGGGGGTGCAGCGGCCTGACATCCATAATATCAAAGATAGTGGAACCGTTTACGTTTGGTAGCAGTGCCTTTTCTTCTATCAATTCTACAAGTGTACTTATTGTACCGAAGGGGACGCGGGATGCCTATCTTGCTGCTGGATGGACAGAAAGTGTCTTTCGTGGAGGTGTCTTTGAAGAAGAGGTTGATGTACCTATTGGTTCTGCAGGGTACGCTACGTTCTATAATGCCGGCATCGACCGCAACATTCCCGACGGACTTATTGCCTTCATGGCGACGGTACGCAACGGTTCTGTATTGTTGATTGAGATTGAGGGGAAGATTCCAGCAAATACGCCTGTCGTACTGAAGGGTGCGGAAGGCACATACGGCTTCGCCTATACTACGGGTGCAGAGGCCGCAGGCGAGAATCAACTGATGGTTTCCGATGGGTCGATAGCTGCTGACGGCACTCAATACGCCCTCACCAAAAAGAAAGGTGTCGTGGGCTTCTATAAGATAAAAGCTGGTACTAGCATCCCCGCAGGCAAAGTTTACCTTCAGGGTCCTGCAGGAGCCAGCATCAAGGAGTTCTTCACCCTCGAAGGGGACGATGCAACGGCTATTCAGACAATAGGCAACGGACAACAGACAACAGATGCGCCTATCTTCAACCTTGCCGGTCAGCGTATGAACAAATTACAGAAAGGCATCAACATTATTAACAACAAAAAGATACTGAACAAATGAAAAAGACATATATCACTCCCGAATCATTAACCGTTGTATTGGGTACTATATACATGACGGCAAATACGACTTTGCCTCTCAACGATGACGAAGAAACCGATGATTCCGAAGAGTGGCTGACCAAGGAAAACAAGTCCGTATGGAGCGACGAATGGTAATTTTCACTTACCGCATGGGTTATCGATTTGTCTCTCTTCTCTCCGGGGGTACTTTGCACCCCCGGTTATTGAGAGGAGACCGCGTGCGGTCTGGAACTCCTACGGAAATTGAATCAAGTAACTCAAGTTTCTAAAGTCCTGCCTCCGCTTTGCTGGCGAAAGCGTCTACTGCCAGCACAGATGGGTTAAGGGAACACAAAGGCACGAAGTCACGAAGAACTACTAGGCCGAATGCCTTTTCATAGGAAGGAAAGACACAAAGCTGACAGCGGCACAGACTTTGTGTCTTTGTGTTCCATAAATAGAAATAACCTATAATTCTTTCCGTCGACCAATCTCTTCGACGATGGCGCGGACGAGTCCTGCATCGGTATGGCCGTCCTTGCGGAGCGAGCCGTGTATCTCGCTTGCACCTGTCTCGGAGAGGATGCGGAGGGCGTTCTGCGGGTTGACGCCGGCTCCGGGCATGATGATGAGGCGTCCTGCCGATTGTTCTGCCAATTCCTTGAGCAAGGGTAAACCTTGCTCCGCTGTGGGAGCCTGGCCCGAGGTGAGCAGGCGGTGGCAGCCCAGGGAGATTATCTGCTCCAGCGCCTGCAATGGTTCCCGACAGACATCGAAGGCGCGGTGGAAGGTGATGCTCAGCCCCTCTGCCTCGTCCACAAGGCGACGGACTGTCTCCTTGTCGATGCTGCCGTCGGGCTTCAAAGCCCCAATCACCACGCCGTTTGCGCCCGACGGATGCAGGGACGCTTGGAACGTGGAGCCGTGGAACAAGTGGTTCAACGTGGTTGATCCCTTCAACAAGGGCGTGCTAACGTACAGGGTGATACCCGGCGCAAGCTTCTACGACTACTACCAGAACGACGAGGAGTACATGTGCATCGAGGGACTGATGGCACTCGGCATCATCACCTACCAGGACGAGATGGTAGGCAGGGAATGGGATGAACTCATTGGTGACTGGAACGAGATATGGGGCAACGTCTATTACAATCGGGACGGCAAGAAGCTGTTCTACCTTGACGACGAGAGCTGCATCCGGATATTCGACGGCGTATCGTCGGCCGACAACATCTACTACGAGTTCAAGACAGAGGACTACGAGACGATGATGTACACCACGGACCGCAACGTTGACCTCTACAAGGGCGCGGCCATCGTCTTCCCCGAATCGAACGTTCAGACCGACATCTACTTCACAGCCACGAACTCCGATGGCATCGACATCACCTATCGTGTTATCGACCTCGGGAAGAAGACCTGCGAAGTGAAGGCTGACCCGAACGGCTACAGCGGCAATGCCGTGGCAACCGACGTGAGCGAGGTGAAGGTGCCGTACTTGGCAGACGGCTACGTCGTGACAGGTATTGCGGCAGACGCCTTCAACAGCCTCTCCAGCCTGCAGAACGTCACGCTCCCCTTGAGCATCCGCACCATCGGCGCCAACGCCTTCGGCTATTGCGAGAACGTCGTGAGCGTGTATATGGACTGCGCGGTTCCTCCCATGCTGCTTGACCAGGACGGCTTCCTGACGGTGGAGAACAACTATGCCTTCGAGAGCGTCGGCGTACCGGCCGGCACGGAGATTGGCGGCGCAATGCTCTATGTGCCTTACGGCAGCGAGGAGCTTTACGATGTCTATCCCTGGAACTACTGGTTCAGCCTGGGCATCGCCACAGACCCCGACGGCATCGAGAACATCAAGAGCCTCACCCCAGTCCTCTCCAAAGGCGAGGGAGCTTGGTACTCGCTCGACGGTCGCAAGCTCGGCAGCAAGCCTACGAAAGCTGGCCTCTACATCAATGGAGGGAAGAAGGTTGTGATTAAATAGGTCTATTAGCCTTATAAGCCAAAAGACAATATGTCCAAATGGGCAAGGGAAAAACGCGACGTGTTGCGTTTGGTTTTCTCACGGTGAGAAAACCAAACGAGACACGTTGAATTAGGTTTTCTCACGCGTGAGAAAACCATACCCCTAATTTTTACGCACCTCCGCTTTCCTTGCGGAGGTGTTTTTTTGTCGGAGCTTTTGATGTCATTTTGGTGAAAAAGGGCAAAGCGAATGCCGTCAAAAGGCATCGATTTAAGGCTCTTTCGTAAACTTTTGCTTAATTATACTAATTTTTTTGATACGAAATGTAAACAATCCAAAAAAATGTCTTACCTTTGCGTCTCGAATTGTCATGTTACAATGATTCCTATACATTATATATATAATTATAGGGATATGAGGCATGAAATGAATAGGTAAGAAGAATTAACAATTAAAAGATGTTTATACATAAAAGATTAAGTCTTGTCTTTGCGCTGCTTCTCCTATCTGTCGGAGTGGCGATAGCGCAGACAACAGTTTCGGGAACGGTATTCTCCTCCGACGACAACGAGCCGCTGATGGGCGTGAATGTCTTGGTCGAGGGTACACAGAACAGAGCCATTACGGACATCGATGGCAAGTTCACACTGAACGATGTCAAGTCGAATGCCGTACTGGTAGTGTCTATGATTGGTATGCGCACCGAGAAGGTGAAGGCCAAGAACGGAATGCGCATCATGCTACAGAGTGCCGACACGCAGATGACCGAGGTCATCGTGAACGGCCAGCAGCAGATTGACAAGCGACTCTTTACGGGTGCTGCCACGACGGTGGATGCCGAGAAGATAAAGCTCTCCGGTATGGCCGACGTGAGCCGCTCGCTGGAAGGTCGTGTGGCTGGTGTGCAAGTGACTAACGTGACGGGTACATTCGGTGCCTCGCCAAAGATTCGTGTGCGTGGCGCAACGTCCATCTACGGCAACTCCAAGCCTCTTTGGGTTGTGGATGGCGTCATCTATGAGGACAATGTGGATGTCAGTGCCGACGACCTGGCATCGGGCGACGCCAAGACCCTGATTTCGTCGGCCGTAGCAGGCTTGAACTCGGACGACATCGAGTCGTTCACCATCCTGAAGGATGGTTCGGCAACCTCCATCTATGGTGCCAGAGCTATGGGCGGCGTGATTGTCGTCACCACTAAGAAGGGTTCGAAGGGTCGTGCCAGCGTGGGCTATACGGGCGAGTTTACGTCACGCCTCAAGCCCAGCTATAACGACTACAACATTATGAACTCCCAAGAGGTGATGGGTGTCTATAAGGAGATGTACGACAAGGGCTGGCTGCAGCTCGACAATATGGTCAATGCCCAGAACACCGGCGTCTATGGCTATATGTTCCAGCAGCTGCGTTCTTACGATCCTGTGACAGGAACATTCGGCTTGAAGAACACAGAGTCCGCCCGCAATGCCTACCTTCAGGCTGCCGAGTTCCGCAACACCGACTGGTTCGACCTCCTGTTCACCAACAAGGTGCAGATGAACCATTCTGTCAGCATCTCTGGCGGTACCGACCGCTCGCAGAACTATTTCTCGATGTCCGTGCTTACCGACCCCGGTCAGTTCGTCAACCGCAGCAGCGTGAACCGCTACACGTTCAACGGCAACACGTCCTATGACATCCTGAAGGACAAGAAGGGCGCCGACCTCCTTACCGTGAAGCTGGCCGCTCAAGGAAGCTACCGTAAGCAGGAGGCTCCGGGTTCGCTGAACCGCACCACCGATGTCGTGACAGGCGAGGTGAAGCGTGACTTCGACATCAATCCCTTCAGCTATGCTCTGAACACGAGCCGCTGCCTTGACCCGAACATCAACTATACGCGCTTCTATACGGGCTTCAACATCTTCGACGAGCTGGAGTACAACTACAATGACATTCAGGTGACGGAGCTGATGTTCCGTGGAGAGCTTGAGTACAAGCCCATCAAGTCGGTGCGATTGAGCGGACTTATCTCCTCTCGTCTTTCCCATACCAAGCGTCAGCACAACGTGATGGACAAAGCCAACCAGGCCAACGCCTATCGCGCCGGTGTCGATGCACAGGACGACAACTCCACCATCCGCGACAACAACAGCCTCCTCTATACCGACCCGGACAATGAGCTGGCCCTGCCCGAATCCATCCTGCCCCAAGGCGGCATCAAGTACCAGTACGACGACAATATGCGGTCGAACAACTTCCGCTTCATGGCACAATATAATAATGTGTTCAACGACCTGCATACGCTCAATGGCATGGTGGGAACAGAGTACTCTACCGTCCGCCGCACCGCGACGACCTGGACGGGCTGGGGCTACCAGTTCGACAATGGCGGCATCACCTATACGCCGTACCTCTGGCTCAAGCAGATGAACGAGGAGAACACGGAATACTTCGGCGAATCATATTCTCTGACCAACACCTTGGCATACTACGGCCAGGTGAACTATAACTACGACCAGCGCTATACCTTGAACGGAACGTTCCGCTACGAAGGCACCAACCGCCTCGGCAAGAGCCATCAGAGCCGTTGGCTGCCCACATGGAACGTCTCGGGTTCCTACGACCTCACCAACGAGAAGTTCATGGAGAACACCAAGTCATGGCTCTCACAAGTGAAGTTCCGCGGAAGCTATTCACTGACTGCCGATACAGGCCCCTCCTGGGTGACGAATGCCGAGGCCATCTTTATGACCAAGAACTCTTGGCGTCCATTCACCTCCGCTGCCGAGTCGCAGATTTACATCTCTTCGCTCGGCAACTCAGAGCTGACTTACGAGAAGAAGCACGAATGGAACATCGGTGTCGATTTGAGCTTCCTGAAGGAGCGCATCGCCGTGACGTTCGATGTCTATGGACGTAACAACTACGACCTGATAGGCCGCACCTATACGCAGGGTGCCGGCGGTGAGATTGCCAAGTATGCCAACGTGGCCGACATGAGGTCGCACGGTGTGGAGCTCGGCCTCTCTACCGTCAACATCGACAAGGCTGGCTTCAAGTGGACTTCCGACTTCATCTTCTCGAAGGCAAAGAACAAGATTACCTCTCTGGAAGTGGCAAGCCGTGCCGTTGACCTCGTAACCGGTCAGGGCTATGCCATCGAAGGCTATCCCGTCCGCTCCATCTTCAGTTACAAGTTTGCAGGACTCAATTCAGAAGGCCTGCCGCAGGTTTATAACGAGTCAGGCCAGAAGACTGTGGGTGACGTGAACTTCCAGGAGACAGAAGACCTGGAGGACTTCCTCGTCTATGAAGGCCCGTCCGACCCCACATTCTATGGTTCGTTCAACAACACCTTCAGCTACAAGAGTAAGAACTGGGGAACTCTTTCCCTCGACCTCTTCATAACCTATGCCGGTGGTAATGTTGTTCGCCTCGACCCCGTGTTCTCTTCTTCCTACAGCGACCTTTCAGCACTGCCGCGTGAGTTCAAGAACCGTTGGATGATGGCAGGCGACGAGGCTGTGACAACCATTCCCACCATTGCCTCGCGTAATCAGGTTGACCGTTACGGCTCTTATACATTGCGCACAGCATACAATGCCTACAACTACTCCACCGAGCGTATCGCCAACGGCGACTTCATCCGCCTGAAGGAAGTGGCACTCACATACGTGCTGCCTGATAATTGGCTCAAGAAGACGACGTTCATCAATCGTGCCTCTCTGAAGGTGGCCGCCACGAACCTCTGCCTGCTCTATGCCGACAAGAAGCTGAACGGCCAAGACCCGGAGTTCATCAACTCGGGTGGTGTGGCAGCTCCTATCTCAAAGCAGTTTACCGCAACAGTGCGTTTAGGTTTCTAAATGAAAGGACATTTGAAATATGAAGAATATGAATAGAAATATATACAGCCTCCTCGCTATCTGCATCCTTTGCACCGCAACGATATGTTCCTGCAATGACCTCGACGAGGCTCCCGACAACCGCACGGAAATAGACAACCCCGACAAGGTAGCCAAGCTACTGACATCTGCCTATCCTGTTTCTGTTCCCGCCGTTATCTGTGAACTCAGTGGCGACAATCTGGTGGATAACAATGTTTGTGTTCCCGCCACCCATAATGATGCTTATGCCAAGTTCCACGAGCAGGCATACGAATGGCAAGACATCGACAACTACAGCACTGGCGAAGATGATACGCCTTATACTGTTTGGGAAGCATATTATCAGGGCATAGCCGTAGCCAATCACGCTATCGAGGCCATGCTTGAGATGAGTAAAGACCCGGCACACGACCGTGAGCTGGCTCATTCATGGGGCGAGGCGCACCTCATTCGTGCGTATCTCCATTTTGTGCTTGTGAATGTGTTTGCCGAAGCATACAAGGACGAGACACAGAGTGCCAACGATGTGGGCATCCCATACGTCAGTGAGGCAGAGAAAACTGTTACCGTTGATTACAGCGACCCCAAGTTCCGCAAGAGCGTGGCCGAAGTTTATCGTCTCATTGAAAAGGACATCTTGGAAGGCATTGACCTTATTGATGATGCCAAGTACCAAGTGCCTGCCTACCACTTCAATCGCAATGCCGCCAATGCCTTGGCTGCCCGCTTCTACCTCTACAAGCGCGACTATGAGAAGTGTGTGAAGTATGCAACGGCAGCTCTTGGCTCCAATCCTGCTGCTTCGTTGCGTAAGTGGGCAACGATGAGCTCCAACACCATCAACACCCTTCTCAATGACTTCAACGACGAGACAGCTCCCTGCAACTATCTCCTGCAGACAACCTATTCGCTGTTCGACCGTATGCTTTCTGCTTGCCGCTATGCCATCAACAAGGGCAGCACGTCCGAGAAGGTTGATGACACATACGACATCCTTTATGAAGGTGGCGGTCCTAACTGGGACGGCCGTCTCAAAGCATTCGACGGAAAGATTTACCGTTGGGCTGCTGGCTCGGAGTATGGCTCATGGCTGTTCCGTGTGTATGAGTACTTCGAATATACCGACAAGATAGCCGGCATCGGTTACGTTCACATTATCTATCAGCCCTTCACTGCCGAAGAGACATTGCTTTGCCGTGCCGAGGCAGAAGTTTATTTGGGGCAGACAGAAAAAGCCATTGCCGACCTCGGCTTCTGGACGGCTTCCCACATGGTTGACCAACCGCTTACTCAAGCAGATATCACCAGGTTCTACAAGGGCGAACCCTCGAAGAACAAATATGTCAGTGAACTGCATCCCACAGACATGAGTCCGGAGTGGACATACGATGACCTTTCCGACGAAGCCAAGCGTGTGATTGACTGTGTCCTTCACTTCCGCCGCATGGAGACAATGTTCGAGGGCTTGCGCTGGTTCGACATCAAGCGCTACGGCATAAAGGTACATCATGCCTATCGTGACCCCCACGAGGATGAAATACACCATGACTATCTCGAATGGAACGACCCGCGTCGTGTCCTGCAGATTCCGCAGAATGTCATCGACGCAGGCTATCCTTCCAACAACCGCACGAGCAGGATGGGCGGACAGGACGACGGCAGCATGCAGGCCGTGCCTGTCGCATCTGAACCGAAGGGCAGTAACTTGGAGCAAACAGATAACTTATAAACCGGAGGAAGAATATGAAAAAGATTATATATATAATAGGTATAGCTGCCATAACCGCAGCATTCTCCTCTTGCCGTGGCAATGATGACTTCACGGACTCTATCTTCAATACGAATGTTCCTGTCGTTGACCCAACGAAGTCAACCTATGAGTTCGACCAATGGCTCTACGATAACTTCATGCTTCCTTACAATGTTGACGTGAAGTATCGCTTCGACCTGTCGGCTTCCGACCTCAACTTCCAGCTGACGCCTGCTGACTACAACCGTTCACAGCTCTTGGCTCACTTCATCAGATACTTGTTCTATGATGTTTATACCAAGTATGCGGGCGATGACTTTATGAAGATGTACGGTCCCCGTATCTTCCACTTCATTGGCTCTTCCGGCTACAGCCCCACTACGGGTACAGAAGTGCTGGGTACTGCATCGGGCGGCGTGAAGATTACGCTTTACAATGTCAATGAGATGAAGCCTTATAGCGAAGGCGTTACCTATGTAGGTGAGGACATAAGCGTGCTGAACGAAAGGTACTTCCATACCATGCACCATGAGTTCTCCCATATCCTGCACCAGACGAAGTCCTATCCTGTTACCTTCGGACAAGTGACGTCCGGCAGCTACGATCCTATCGGATGGCAGGAGCGCGATTCTGTATGGACGCATTCGCATGGCTACACCACACACTATGCCTCCTCTGCTACCTACGAGGACTTCGTGGAGACACTTTCCTGCATCATTACCGACTCCAGGCATCGTTGGATGAACCGCATCATCAATGCTGCCTCCATGGGTGTGCGGCAAGGCGACAAGGAGGACATTCTCGAGCTTATCGACTCTCTCGGCATCAACCTTGACGCTCCCAAATCCCATTGGAATAACTTCGTGCTTTACGAGGAGTCGGAGTACAACGACCAGACAGGCGAGTACGAGCCCAATGAGCGTTATGTGCTCGACGAGCATCGTCTCTTGGGCGATCCCAATACCCATCTGTATCAGGTTGTCAACAAGGATGCAACGGCATACGTTGACCAATATAAGTACAAGGAGTATCGCAAGTTTACTTCCTTCAAGGACGACTTCCTGCCATGGGTTAAGGTTTCTCCCGACGAAGACTTGACGGGCATCAATTCCCTGCTCAAGAAGATTGACATTGCCACGAAGTGGTACACGGAGAACTGGGGCCTCCATGCCTTTGAACTTCGTCACGAAGTGGAAGGGCGTCAGGACAGGATTAACGACTACCTCAAGGAGGTTACCATCTATGAAATCAAATAACCTCTAAGAAAGACTATGACAAAGATGAAAGACATAAGATATATCACGATGTGCGTGGCTGTAGTCGCCATTGCACTTACGGGCTGTTCCCGTTTCGAGGAGGACGACCTCTTTGAGGAAAGTGCAGCCTTGCGTATCGAGCATAATGCCGACAAGTTGCAGGAGATTCTTGTTGATGCACCATACGGCTGGGTGATGCAGTATTACACAGGCGGCGGTGTGTCCATA
>Ga0247610_10008743_pt1 | contig 10273 bp, 4 predicted proteins | sample 174DNAGHGhighgp2_FD_193483 | JGI IMG/M metagenome (GOLD analysis project Ga0247610, IMG submission 193483) | Sheep rumen microbial communities from Palmerston North, Manawatu-Wanganui, New Zealand - 1742 DNA GHGhigh gp2 | ecosystem: Host-associated > Mammals > Digestive system > Stomach > Rumen ... | reverse complement strand
AGCAGTAATCGCTATTGGCTCTGTATACTTAGCATATACGCCAACCTCATTAAGCCTATAATAAATGTCAGCACCTACAGTTTCACAAGTTATTGTAACATACTGACCGTCACATTCTATTGTTGGTTCACTAACGTTGGTAAGCTTCTTAATTGAGAAACTGAACACATCAATGTTTGAGAATCTGAATGGGTCTCCGTTTTCATCCAATGCACAGCCAACTGTTGTCTTAATATATTTCAAATCCTCAATGTCTGGGAATGTATTGTTTGATGTATAGTTGAATGCATTACCGATTAGTTCATCACAAGTAAACTTATTTGTACTAGCAGTTGGGTTATACACTATATGCAAATTATATTCATATATGTTTGATGAACCATTATATTTGTTTGCATTTGTTGTTGTTATTGTTGTGTTCGCATTACTGCCAGTTGAGAACTGTGTACCAAGTTGTATATACTTGTTTGTTTGAGATTGCCTTACTTGGAAACCATACCAAGGCGCTGGCGTTGCCCTCTTTGAATTGATTATGTTATGATGATTGTCACTTTGATTTGGTGGCTGATTTGTAAAATCTATTGTAAAGTGAATATCCATCACAAAGCCTTGTGTAACATCAAGAGCATAGTATTCTGTATTAACACCATCTGCTCTAAACTCCTTCACTCCATCTGGATTTCCACTTGTGTCAATATCATATCCAGTGACAATTGTATTGCCACTTTCATCATATTTGACATCTTGTGTGCTTACATTTCCATTGGTTTCTCCAGTTATGTTAGTACCATCTGTTGCATTACCTTCTGCATCATAGTTGGTCTCATTACTTGTATATGAGCCATCTGAGTTTATTTCTTTGTTTTTCTCTGTACTTCCAATGACATTTCCTTCACTGTCTGTCACAACTGACTCCACAACCTCAGTTGAAGAACCGTCTTGATTCTCTGTCACCGTTGTAACAATTGTTGTGGTGTTTCCGCTTTCATCAGTTACAACATCAGTAGTTGTCTCAGCAGAAGAACCGCTTTGGTATGTCAATGTTATTTCCTTCGTTGCGATTTGACCATTGTATGCGGCTTGTATTATAACAAGAGACTCGCTTGCTGTGGAGGAAATTGTAATCTTACCATTTGTTCCATCTATCGTTGCGTACTCAGAACCAGATACAATGCTCCATGAAGCAGATAACGTAACATCTGTGCTTCCGTACATAGCATTATATTTACAAGTTTCTGCTATGATATTTGATGCACCTTCTATAACCAATGTTCCTAGAGGTGGAACTTCACCTGGTGTTATATATGTTTTGCTGTCACCAGAACAATATGATATATTTGGAACTACAGCATCTTCTTGTGCCATATATTCAATGTAATCACTTGTTTGATTAAATATTCTAAAATACTTCATATCTTATTTATTTTTCTTTAATTCCTCAATCAATTTATCGGCATAACTAACTGCAATATCCGCAATCTGCCTCTTGAATATAAACTGGAATATGAATACCATAATTGAACTGCTTAATATGGCATTCATTATATTGATACTAGCATCAATCCTTATCTGTTCCCAATTTATATTGTTATCTTCCTTCATATACATAAATATCAAACCAAAAATAAAAAAGGATAACCCATTTCTGAATTATCCCTTTTATAATTTTAATTTCATTCAGTCATTAAACTGTTCCATCATAGTAACCACAATCAATGTTTGCAATTCCAAGTGTAATGTTACCATTTGCATCAGTATTAACAACAATTGCCTCAGTGCTTGTAGCGGTTGCAGCAGAAGTTGCAGCAGTGATTGAAATAGGAGCTACACCGTTTGCTACAGTTACTGCATTATTATTAACTGTTACACTAGTAATGGTCTTTGCACTAAGAGTCTCAACATCACCGCTTACAGTCTCAAGTCTTGTATTAAGGTCTGTCAATGCAGCAGCAGTTGTCTGCTCATTCTCTGTGATAACTCTGTCAACCTCTTCGAATGCCTCAGTAATTGAACTAGCTGGGGTAATACCACTTAATACATCAGTTGAAGTGAAGCCACTCATCTTAATCTTAGATGCATCAGTGATAAGGTCAAATGACATTGTACCATCATCAGCGATTGTACCATCAGAAATATCAATACTATCATTTTCAGATGTAAGTTCTGTGATTGTCTTTGCACTCAATGCAGCAAGGTCAGCAGCAGAAGCGATGTCATTTTCCTCAATTGTCAAACCACTCTGTACAAGTTTACCATCAAGTTCCTCGATAGAAATTGTAACGTGATTTCCACTTGTTGTACCAGTTACGGTTGCATCAAGGTCTTCAACAACATCCTCCAATTGTGCAGCGATTTCAGCCTTAATACCATCAACCTTAAAACCATTCTCACCAACAGTTAAGAAGTCAACGTTATTAGAATCCTTTTCTGAAGATGGGTCAACAACGCCACGTGCTACGTGATTCTCTATTGTAAGACCACTTGCGAATTCAGCCTCAAGAACAAGCATTGAAATGTCTACATACTCAGTTTTCGTTGTGCCAGAAGCATCCAAGTATACATACTCAAGGTTCTGATAATGTGTGTCACCTGTATCAGTGATGTAAGTAATGCTTACGATGTGACTGTCCTTGTAAATCTTAACTGGGTCACCAATCGTTGTGCCACTTGCACCTACAAGATGATACTCTTCCTTAACCTCTTCTGAAAGTCCAGTTGTTACCTTCTGAATTGTAAGAGGTGAACTAACGGTTCTAACATTGTTTACAGGAGCTGAAATCTGCACTGTATCATCATCGCCCTCATACTGAATAAGTGCTGAACCAGCAACCTTTAATTCCTTAGTATCAGGGTCTTGAATAATTGTTGTGCCATCATAGTGAACCTCGAAGTTAACACCACCATCAGCATTGTCTGTCAATACGATTGTCTCACCAGCTGAAGTGATTGTACCCTTTGTTACTGCAATCTCACCAAGGTTCTCACTTACGCTTGTTACGAATGTCTTTGCACTTGCCTCATCAGCAACTGTTGGAAGAGCAGCAGTTGTACCTGCTATCTTACCATCAACCTCTGATACGCTCTTTACATAGTAACCAGTTTCAGCACTTACACTACCATCGAGTTCACTGATAAGGTCTTCAGCGTATCTCTTAGCACCTTCTACAGAAGTCTCAGCACTTGTTGAAGCTGTGTTACCACTTAATGCTGTAAGCTGTGCTGTCACTGTTTCTGAAGCACCAGAACCAACGCCATTACCAAGCTTTGCATTAATCTCTTGTTTCAATTCCTCAACGTCAGCGCTTGAGCCTTCAACATCAATAATTGTAAGATACTTGTCATTTCCATTAACGGCTACATAGCCTACAATTGTATTAATGAAGAAATCTTCTCCTACTGTGCCTCCACTATAACGAGCAAGTAATGAAGTACCGTCAATAGCATTTGCCTTAGCTGCTTCAATAGCGGTTAATGCAGCCTCACGAGAAGTATAAGGAGTTTGGTTACGTAAGAACTGAATGTTCTGTACATTGTTGTTAATTATAGCCATAATTTCCTAAAATATTTTATTAAATTATTTTTTATTATTTTCTAAATTACACATTTTATAATAAATATTTTTTATATAAGAAAAAAGTGAGCCGTAGCCCACTTTTTTATTTTAGTTTAAAACAATAATATTACACCTATCAATGTCACAATGAGTGATATTGTGAAATATATTGTTATTGCTATCTTATTAACCTTTACAGCCTTAACCTCTTGTCCACAAGAAGGATTGTTTACTGTCTTCTTCAATAATGGATAGGTTATTATTGCCATTATAAGATTTATCATTCCAAATACAAAAAACGGATTCATATATTATATCAATCATTTATATATTTGTTATGTTATCGCTTGTATTCTACTTGCATAACTAGTCCACCTATAATAAGTCTTATAATCATTTACACTACCACTTGGTACATAGATTGGGCAGTTGTTGGTATTTCTAAATGCATCAGAACTCAATGTTGGAGGCGTTGTTGCATTAATTGTTATATTTGTAAGACCACTACAGTAACTGAAAGCCCATGTACCAATACTTGTAATACCGCTGCCTATAGTCACACTTGTAAGACTACTACAGTCAGCGAAAGCACTATAATCAGCAATTTTTGTAACACTATCTGGAATAACTACACTCATAAGACTAGTACAACCTTGGAAAGAATAGCCACTAATAGTAGTAATGCTATTAGGTATATTTATGCTTGTAAGTCTAACACACTCTGTTAAAGCACTAGTTCCAATAATTGTTGGGTCTGTTAAATAGTATTTAACAGTATGTTCTCCAGTTGTACTAAAAGTATGACCAGTTCTCAAAGCATACTTAGTATATGAAATACCGTCATCAAACTCAACTTCTTCTATATTACTCATACCGCTTACAATTCTTGTTGGATTAGTTGTATCTATTATATCAAACTTAGCCGTAAAAAATGCAGTACAAGTTACTGTATAACTAGTAGAAGCACTGAAATAATTATTTGTACTACTGATAGTAGCCGTAATAGTTGCTACGCCATAATTAACACCTGTTACAACGCCATTATTATCAACAGTAATGGCAGTTGTGTTATTTGAGCTATATGTTACAGTCCCATCTCCAGCATTAACTGTAACAACGTTTGTCTTTATTTCTCCAACACCTACCGTTAATCTATTAACATTAAATGACAATGAAGAAGCTGCCTTTACTATGGTAAAGTTATTTGTGCAGCTTCCACTGTTATAGTTTGATGTCGCAGCAATATCAGCCCTTATGTTATAAGACCCAGCATCACTTGGCTTTGTTGTTGACCAAGAACTAGAGGTAGATAGCTTATAGTAATACGTTACAGTACCGCTACCACTGTTTCCTGCTACAGATGGATTACTTGCAGTACCGCCATATGTCCAGTTACTAATTGATACAGTAGGACTTATGTTTGCCTTACTAATCGTTGTACTTATACTTGCTGCATTCGTTCCTCCACTATGGTTTGAATCTGGAACTGCCTTCCACCAAGTGGTATATGTTCCAGCATTCGTTTGCGTTGGCACTGTAGTTGTATAAGTACCAGTCTGCGAAGTGCTATACTGTATAGAGCCACCATTTGCACTACCTCCACTTACCAATGCCCTTGCAGTGCTGCCATAGGTATATGTTGTAGCACTCGGCGCAGTATAAGTCATAGCTGTCTTTGCAATAGAACAAGCCACACTACTTGAAGCCGTGCAACACACATTTGTGTTACCAGTTACCTTCCAATATACAGTATAAGAGGTTGCATTCGTACCACTTGGTACTGATGTACTCCAAGTTGAATTATTGGTAGAATATACCATTGTACCGAAAGAAGTAGAACCAGCATTTACCAATGCTTGGGCACTACCATTGTAGGTAAGACTCTTAGCTGTAGGAGCTGTACAAGATACACAAGTAATTGTGAACGTTTTGCTACCGCTTACAGTATAGTTACCTCCAGTCTTATCGGTAATGGTACAAGTTGCTGTACCTACGTTAGTGTTATTACTGTAACTTACGGTATATTCACTGCTTGCAATAGTTACAGTACCGTCCTTGACAGTTGCACTTGGTTGACGAGCAGTGTTGTTATATACATACGAATCTTGAGACAAGGTTATTGTAGGACTACTTACGGTCTTAGCCGATACAGTAGTACTGATGCTTGCAGATGACTTATCATTGTGATTCGAGTCACCTGTTATCTTCCAATATGTCGTATATGTTCCAGCGTTAGTTTGTGAAGGTATGGTTGTGCTCCAAGTACTATTATCACTACTATAGTATATTGTACCTCCAGTTACCGCACCAGCATTAAGCAGAGCCTTTGATGTTGTATCATAAGTTCTGTTATTTGCGGTAGGCGCAGTATATGTTGGGTCTGCCTTATTGATTGTAAACGTTGTAGAGCCAATTACCTCATAGTTACCACCAGCATTATCACTGATAGTAACGGTAGCTGTTCCTGCATTTACATTGTTACTATATGTTACAGTATATTCGCTTGGGTCGATTACTGTTGTACCATCCTTAACCGTAGGTGTAGGCTGGCAAGCACTTCCGTTGTAAGTATATGTAGTCTGACTTAATGTGACAGTAGCAGTTACTTGTTTCTCGTTGATTGAACAAGTTGTGCTTGCTGATGGCACATCATATACATTACTATCTCCATCAACTTTATAATAAAGTTCGTATGAGCCGCTTCTAGTCCTTGTAGGAACACTTGTGCTCCAAGAATCACTTCCAACCTTGTATTTAAGTGTTCCAAAATTAGTAGAACCAGCATTTGCTAGTTCTTGTGCAGAACCATTATATGTCAATACCTTTGGTGTAGGAGCAACAACTGTTGGAGTTACCTTATTAATAGTAAATGTACCGCTTGCAGTTCCTTCATAGTTATTTATACCAGTAACCTCTACAGTGTAAGGGCCTGCATTAATTCCTCCAGAATTCTGTGTAACATTATAGTCTATATCTTTCGTAAGTGTATTACCACTAAGCACTACCGTTATTTCCTCTGCAATCTGTGTCTGAGCATTATAGGTAGCACTTCCACACGTAACCACAGCATCATCTAAAGAAGTACTTGTTGGATAAACTAAGTTATCCCCCAAGTACAACTTAATGTCTCTAGTTCCAAGTTTAAGGCTACGTATGTTTATATCCCCCAGGAATAATTTACTATTTGCCATAATTAATTATCTGTTATTACATATAATGTGTTAGAATCCTTTGTTACCAAGGCATCATACTCTGCTTGGGTTAACTTTACAAGGCTTAATCCACCAAGTGCTGTTGTATTTGCTGTTGTAGCTGTAATAGTGTCTTGAAGCTTAATATCATTTGTTCCATCTGAACAATATATATCACCATTCTGCCTTATTTCAAATGCATTATGACGTGCATTAGTGCTAGTACCATTACCTATACTGAATAATGTATTACCACTGTCACCAAATGTGGTTGACGCAGTACTGCTTATATTATACTGACCACTTGCGTGCTCTGACACATTATTTGCTATTGTATAGCCACCTTCAGCGTGAGACCTACTACCACTTGCTGTTGTGCGTTCTCCTTCAGCGTGAGATGCATAGCCATTTGCTATTGTTCCATAACCTTCTGCATGAGAATAATCAGTACTTGCCGTTGTATATCCTCCTTCAGCGTGAGACCCACTACCACCTGCTGTTGTGCGTTCTCCTTCAGCATGAGATGATTGACCATTTGCTGTTGTACTATATCCTTCGGCATGCGAAACCATTCCATTTGCTTTTGCATTACTACCTTCAGCGTGTGAAAAACTACCACTTGCCAATGTCCATCCACCTTCAGCGTGAGACTCGTAAGTTGTTGCACTTGTACTATTACCTTCAGCGTGAGATGCATAGCCATTTGCTATTGTACTTACTCCTTCAGCAACAGAGTATTCACCGCTTGCTGTACCACTTGAACCCTTAAGTACAACAGAGTTCAGTCCAGTACCACTTACCCACAACTCTTCAGTCGGTGTATATGCCGATGCATCAAGCTTTGCATTCCATGCTGTCTTGTCAGCAGCAGTTACGTGTATTTCAGTATTTGCCGTGTGTGCTGACACGATTCCACTCATTGCCACATAAGCATTTGTCCATACAAGTTCATTGTCTGTAACTGCATCGTACACAGCCTTTGAAGATACTGGATTAGTGCTTGCAGACGTGGTGTTATCAAGAACTTGGTCTACAGTAATGCTAGGAGTATATGACGTTACAAAGCCATACACAGCACTTGTTGATACTGCGTTTGTAGATGCAGATGTGCCACTGTCAATTGTCTGGTCTACTGTGATGCTTCCACCACCTCCACCAAGATAGTCTTGCAACTTAATGTCACTGCTACCAGAAGTTATATAGATGTCACCATTCTGACGAATTTCAAAAGCATTGTGCCTTGTATTGTCAGCAGTTCCATTACCAACTGAGAATAATGTGTTACCACTATTACCAAATGTTGATGAACCACTAGAACTTACATTATACTGGCCACTTGCGTGCTCCGATATATTATTTGCTATTGTATATGAACCTTCAGCATGAGAAGAATAATTTGTAGCACTAGTTGACATTCCTTCAGCGTGAGAACCCCAATCACCACTTGCTATTGTCCAATATCCTTCAGCGTGAGAACCCCAATCACCACTTGCTACCGTATTAGCTCCTTCAGCGTGAGAATAATTAGCACTTGCAGTTGTATTACTACCTTCAGCGTGTGAGTAAACGCCACTTGCTAATGTTCCAAATCCTTCAGCGTGAGAAGAATCACTTGTAGCACTAGTTGTATCTCCTTCAGCGTGAGAACCCCAATCACCACTTGCTAACGTACCAGAACCCTCAGTATGAGAATAACTACCACTAGCAATTGAAGTGTATGTATCTCCATCATATTCATATGTATATCCTTCAGCAACAGAGTAGTCACCACTTGCAGTGCCACTTGAACCCTTAAGTACAACAGAATTTTCTCCAGTACCAGATTCCCAAAGTTCCACACTTGGTGTATATGCTGATGCATCAAGTTTCCTCTCATCAAGGTCTGTCAATGCAGCAGCAATTATCTGTTCATTCTCAGCAACAACATTCGTTGCAATAGGTGCTGTTGAACCACTGTTTGAAGGAGTGATTGCAGTTACCGTCTCTACACTTCCTCCAAGATGGTCTTGGAGTTTAATATCTGTATTACCAGAAGCTATATAAATGTCGCCATTTTGTCTGATTTCAAATGCATTATGACGTGCATCATCAGCAGTACCATTACCAACTGAGAACAATGTATTACCACTATCTCCAAATGTGGTTGAAGCACTGCTACTTATGTTATACTGTCCGCTTGCGTGTTCACTGTCGTTATTTGCTATTGTGGACAATCCTTCAGTGTGAGAATAAAAAGCTTTGGCTATTGTTCCACTACCTTCTGCATGAGAACTGTTACCGCTTGCTAATGTTTCTGAACCTTCTGCGTGAGAGTAGTCACCGCTACCCCTTGTAGCATATCCTTCAGCGTGAGAGCTAGTACCACTTGCAGTTGTTTCATAACCCTCAGAGTGTGAACGAGCACCACTAGCTATTGTCTCTTGTCCTTCAGCGTGAGAATAATTGCCGCTTGCCACTGTTTCCCAACCTTCAGCGTGAGCGGCATTATTATAAGCTTTTGTTATATACCCTTCAGCGTGAGAAGCGCCACTGATTGCTTCTGTTTGAATACCTTCAGCGTGTGAACCTTGACCACCAGCAATTGTAGCACCACCTTCAGCATGCGATACCATCCCACTACTAGTTGTCATATATCCTTCAGCAACAGAGTAGTCACCACTTGCAGTGCCACTTGAACCCTTAAGTACAACAGAGTTAAGTCCTGTACCAGCTTCCCAAAGAGAATCACCACCTCCAAGATGGTCTTGGAGCTTAATGTCTGTATTACCAGAAGCTATATAGATGTCACCATTCTGCCTTATCTCAAATGCATTATGTCTTGATGCTGCACTATCACCATTACCTATTGAGAATAATGTAATATCAGCCTCAGTTGCTCCACTATGGCTTGCATTGAAGTATCCACTAGCGTGTTCTGCTACGTTCTTTGCCTCAGTATAGTATCCTTCAGAATGTGAATATGAACCGCTTGCAAGTGTATGCTCTCCCTCTGCGTGGTCAGCATAGGTCAATGCACTAGTATAATGTCCTTCAGCATGACAATAGTATCCACTAGCTTGTGTATCAGCTCCTTCAGCGTGTGAATCATCAGCATTAGCATATGTGTTTTCCCCTTCAGCGTGGGCGTTTTCTCCATATGCATAAGTAGCTCTTCCTTCAACATGAGAATTGTCTCCGTATGCATATGAGTAGTTACCTTCAGCATGAGATGAATTGCCACTAGCCACTGTATAGTTTCCTTCAGCATGCGAGTTATCACCAATAGCTGCTGTCACATATCCTTCTGAATGAGAAGCAAATCCCCATGCATTAGTGCCACTACCAAGTGCGATAGAACTGTCCCCACTAGCAAAATTACCACCAAAATCACTAGATTCTTTCTGAATAATAGCACATTCTCCAGTACCACTTACCCACAACTCTTCAGTTGGAGTATATGCTGAAGCATCGAGTTTCCTCTCATTAAGGTCTGTCAATGCAGCAGAGATTATTTCCTCGTTTTCTTCTATAACATCTGTTACAGTTACAG